>Ga0154308_1156_pt1 | contig 62546 bp, 58 predicted proteins | sample RifGroA2_FD_105602 | JGI IMG/M metagenome (GOLD analysis project Ga0154308, IMG submission 105602) | Bacteroidetes bacterium GWA2_32_17
AGATTTTATTTTAATCTGTGACGTCTGCGTAATCTGTGGCAAATATTTGTTTATGAACTCTTTGAACCGGCTGAGTAGTTACCAAAATCCTTTGAGCAGACCAGCAGTTAAAATGGAATTTGATAAATTAAGCATATCAATTGAAAGTTTTGAGTTATTTGTTCCAAATATCGCTTATTAGTAACATTCTAAAGCTTTGTAGTGTAAATGGTATATAATCACGAAAAATTAAATAAACCTATAAAACATTAAGGTTATGAGATTAGACCAAATACGTATTTTATTAGTACGTACAGCTTGGATGAAATATTATGAAGGTAGAGCAAACATTGACCCACCAATGTCTGGTGCAAAATATATTAAGGAAAATAAAAATAAAAAGGGAGGCGAGATTTACAATTTTAAAAATCGCAAGGGTAAATATTACGGTTACATACCAAATCTAAACGGTATTAAAATTGACAATCTTGGTGCAAAACCATCAGATGAATTTATAAAAAATGTCATCGTTGTCTTTTGTGCAACTCATCCTGTTGAAAAAGGGATGCGTATTGTGGGATGGTACAAAAATGCAATTGTTCATAGAAATCCTCAAGACAATTCTCTTATGGAATGGGGGTATCATATTCAAACTGAAGCTTTAAAGGCTAAATTAATCGATTATAACAACCGCTTTTGCAACATACCAAATACATTTGGAAGATGCGCAGTATTTTATTTTTCCAATCATCCTGAAAAAGCAGAAACTTTAAATAAAATACTTAATTATATTAGTAATGATGGCAAATCACTGTATCCTGTAAAAACAAAAATACAAAGCAAATTACCAAGACAAAATGATATAAATAAAAGAATACAAGTTGAGAAAAAGGCAATATCATTGGCAACAAAATATTACAGTGAAAGGTATGGAATTAATAATGTTAAATCAGTTGAAAAAGACAATATGGGTTGGGATTTGGAAATTTATACAGGCACAGTAATATTGAAAGTTGAAGTAAAAGGGTTAAGCGGTAATCAGCTAATTGTGGAATTAACACCAAATGAATATAAAGCATTTGATAAAAAGTTGGGTACATATCAACTCTTCATAGTTACTGATGCTTTAAGCAAAAAATCAAAGTCGCAGGTTTTTACTTATCAGCGAAAAGGAAATATTTGGGTAGGGAACAATAGAAACGAGCTATATGTAACAGAGATTATGAGTGCCAGAATTTCATTAAAATAATAATTGATAAAGAAATTACTGTAAAAAAAATTATAAAAGAATAAAACACCCAGTGCATAATAAAGTGGTTGTTTTCAGTGGCGGGGCAGTGCGGAATTAAATATTTGTGTGGAAAACGCCACCGAAAAGCAATCGCCAAACGTTAGCAAAAATTGCAGAACAGCAGCGAAAATTGCATTTACTATTGATTAATAAAAATAAATTTGTATTTTTGCTTAAAAGAATTTAATATGACAACAATTGAACTTAAAAATTTTCTGATTTATAGAATTGCAGGAATAAATGACAAAAATTTTCTTACTGCTATAAAGACTATTGTTGAATCAAAGTCAGAAACATCTGTCTATCAAACAACTCCAGAACAACGAGAAAGAATTAGGGAAGGACGAGAGCAAATTTCAAGAAAGGAATACTTTACTAATGAGCAAGTTGAATTGGAGGTTGACAAATGGTTAAAAGAAAAGTAATTTGGTCTCCTCGGGCAAAAATTGACTTGTTAACAATTCTTGATTTTTATTTTAGACGTAACGGTACAAAATCTATAGTAAAAAACTCAATGCAAGTCTCCGTAAATCAGTAAGACTACTTGAAAAACATTCCGAAATTGGTGTTCGCACAGATGTATGTAACGTCAGGAACTTAATAAAAGGAAATTATAATATCTTTTATGAAATAAAATCTGACCATATTGAAATTATTACAATCTGGGATAGCAGACAAGATCCTGATAAATTAACCATTAATGGTTTATAATTTAATTACGAATTGCGTTTTCACTCGTAATTGTCAATTTTTAATTCGTTATTAATTTGTAATTGTTTTGTTATTTCTTAAATCATAAACCTCAATCCGATAGCTTAAAAAGAAAAAACTCCGTTTTTAATTAAAAAACGGAGTTTAAAATAAATAATATCAATTTATTGCATTACAAATGGGTAATTTGTTCCGTTTATTGTTGCTACAGCATTATAATCACAAGCACCATTTCCGTAATCAATAGTTATTGCTGGATGCGAAGTTACAACTAAAGTCAAAATGCCTTGCTGAATCCAACGACAGCCAAATTGTGTAATTAATGGGTTTGCATTATCAATTGTAATTGTGTAAACTGCCCCGGTTGTAGTTATACCGTTTGCACCACCTTTTGTGCTGAATTTGTATTCACTTGCAATCCATTCGGTAAAACGATCTGTAGCCCATGTATGATGAGTGCCATCAGGATGGGTAATTAATCCATTTGTTATCACAACGTGCCAAACATAATTATTGTTTGAATTTCTGCCATTATTTGTAATTGTTTTTGTTCCTTCAATTTTATATCCGTCAACATAATAATTGTTAGTTGTTACAGTAACAACAGTCGCTGAATCGTGAAACCAACCTGTTGTTGTGTAAATAACTTTACCTTTACGTGTTCTAAAATCATTACCAGGGCAACCTGTTGTTCCAAAATCAACAGTTATATGTTTTGGCCAAGTGTCTAAATCATATTCACCTGAATCAAGTGTAATTGTTGGACAACTATTAATTTCTTTAGAAGACGATTTTCCACCACATTGAACTTTTGCATCTGCCGATGAAATATCAACTTGCTTGTAAACATCGTCAAACATATTTGTTGCCAAAGCATTTTCCGATACTGCTGTAACTTCATCTGTACCTGGTGTAGTTGGGTTGTTTTCCGGTGGATTGTCTTTTTTACAGGAAAATAAAGAAAGTAGAATTACTACCATTAAAAAACTTAGTTGTTTCATAATTATTGATTTTTAGTTTATAAATTTATTTTTATTAAGACGTATTAGTATTTTAAAAAGTTGCATACTATTTTATAATTTATTTATTATCAATATGTTCGCAATATAATTTAAACTTTTCTTTAATTTTATTAGCAATTTCATAATCAGTTGCATTTAGCAAATATTCTTTGCTTAGGTTGCACTAATCTATATATTTTGTCATTTCTTCTTTTTTTTGTTGTATATAGTTGATTCTTTTATATTTTTCCTTCGTATAAATTGTCTATCGGAAAAATCAAATCGTAATCATTCCAGTTTAGATTTCCATCTATTATTTTGAATTGTTTAAATTTGATTTCATCTAAATATTTTCGAATTGAAGGATGTAAAGATGATTCTAAAAACGGTTTAAAGTCAACTAAACGATTAATGCCATCATTAAAAAATATTCTAATCGTAAAATCTTCAATGTGTTTTGCTGATTTTATCTTTATAAAATTAACTTGAAAATCATTATATTCTTCTACTATTTTCATTTGATTCGGGTATTTATTTTTTCAAATTCAATATCTTTATGGTAAACAAAATAATCAATCCACTTTTGAACAATTTTATCTGCATATTTTTCTAGAAAATCTTCAAAATCTTTAAGTTTACTCCCAGCTAGTGGGCGTAATCCTTTTATTGCTTTTATTTTGATTTCAACAATTTTTCCATCAACTATATAAAACTCTGCTTTACTTTCAAATCCATCATATTTTCCATGAACATGAATTGGTTCATGTTCATTGGAATAGAAAAATATTAAAATTCCTAAATATTCAAAAATCTTTGGCATTATATCATTTTTTTTACAAATTTAAGCAATCTATAGAAAGAAAGCAAAATATTTTTAGAGTGGTTGTCTTTAATTACATATATCTTGCTTATCTTTTCTGCAAGAAAATAATGATAACATTTGAATTTATATATTATTTATCGTTAATGCGATAACAATATATTTTATACTTTTCTTTAATTTTATTAGCAATTTCATAATCAGTTGCGTTTAGCAAATATTCTTTGCTTAGGTTGCACCAAGCTATAAACATTATTGTTTCATTATTTTTTAGTCCTGTAATCTTTTCAACAATTTTTGGATTATATTTTTGAACTATCGCATACTGGTTCCATTTATCGTTTTCTAATTTATGATATTTGCGAATGCTTTTTTCACGTTTGCTGAAATTATAATAAAAATATGAAATTGGACTTGATAGTGCAAAACCAAGACTTTTAATATAATTTTCATTTTCGAGATTGTGAATTGTTGTTGGGTTTTTAAGTGTAACTCCTGGGATTGAATATGTGTTATCTTCAATTTTTAAAGAAAGTAGTTTGTTTTTAAATTCAGAATATGACTTAAAAGGTAATACTGTAACTTCCTGTAAAACAATAGTATCTTCTAAAAGGCAAATTTTCTGAATCTCTATTTTGAAATTTTCAGAAATCAATAAAAATTTACTTTTAAAACCAACTTCAGAAATTTTTAAAATATCGTCAATTTTGCCAATAATTGTAAATAAGCCATGAGTATCGGTAGCAGTGGCAAATCCAGATGTTTCGTTTATTATATGAGCAAAAGAAACAGAGCGGTGTAATTTACAATCAATAACAGTTCCTTTTATTTGAAAAAAAATATCATTTTGGGCATTAACCAAAAAAATTGAAAATAATAAAAAAAATATTATTGCAAATCTTTTCATTAAAACAAAGATACGACGAATATTTCTAATATTAGTTACTCACATTACACAAATAAATTAAAAGTTCCAAGAGCCAAATTTCAAACCCAAAGTTTCAATAGTAAGAAAAAGACACCAGATTCAAATTCCAAGAGCCAAGATAAAAAAGTTGAAGATTTATTTAATTTAAGACAGATAAAATTAATTTTTTGGAAGGCTAACACAAATTTTAAATAATTTTCCGGGCAAGCATTTTACTATGCCTTTAAATTCCATTTCTAGTAGTGTTGAAGAAATTTTACTTACAGGCATTTTGCACAACAAAGCTAACTCATCAATAGATAATTCGCCTTGAGTTTCGAGTTGTTGGGCAATTAAAAGTTCGTCGGGTTCAAATTTTATAAAAAATGAAGACTGAACATTTGTACTTTGTTTATTTGTTGCCCAGTTTAATAAATTTGCAACATCTAAAGCCGATTCAATAAGTGCAGCTCTATTGCTTTTAATCAAGAAATTTGTTCCCATTGAGCAAGCATCACCAACTTTTCCTGGCAAAGCAAAAACATCTCTGTTGTATGAGTTTGCAATATCGGCAGTAATTAAAGAACCACCTTTTAATCCCGACTCAACAACAATTGTAGCATCAGATAAACCGGCAATAATTCTATTTCGCTTTACAAAGTTTTGTTTGTCGGGGACAGTATTAGTTAAAAATTCAGTTATTAAACCACCGTTTTCGAGCATTTGTTTAGCTTGTTTCCGGTGTTGCGAAGGGTAAATAATGTCGAGTCCGTGGGCTAAAACGGCAATGGTTTGAAAATTATGAGCAATTGAGGCTTTGTGAGCAGTAATATCAATTCCATAAGCTAAACCACTAATTATCTGAACATCAAGGTTCATATTTTTAAAATCGGAAATTAATTTATAACAAAAATCTCTTCCATAACTTGTTGATTTTCTTGTACCTACAACGCTAATTACTTTCTGATGATTCAAATCAAATTTGCCTAATGTAAATAATGTTATTGGTGAATCTTCGCAATAAATTAAACGACGCGGAAAATCATCATCAAGAAAAAAAATGGTTTTAACACCATACTTGAAGTTAAATTTAAGTTCTTTTTCGGCTTTGTTAAGAATTTCTTTTTTCTTAGTGTTTTGTGCAATAGATGAGGCAATTATAGTTCCAACGCCTGGTATTTTTGCAAGATTTTTTTCTTTTTCTTTAAAAACCGACTCAAGACTTCCACAATAACTTATTAAACGTTTTGCAACTACATCTCCAACGTGTGGAATTAAATTAATTGCAATTTTATAAATATCATTTTGTTGACTCATTAATTTTGATTTTCGCAAAAGAGTTTAAAGCTTTAATTAAATCGGATTTTTCTTTTTTTGATAAACCTGTGAGGGGAATTGGTTTGTATTTAGCAACTTTTTGTTTTATTGTTTGGTAAACAATAAGTTCGTCGCGCAAATTAAAAAATTCTTTTTTGATTTCAATTTTGTACAATGAGTTATAAGGAATTTCAATAGACAAATGTTTTGGCGAGAAAGAAATAAGAGGCGAATATCTTAAAATAATTTTGTCGGTTTCGTCGTCGTAAATTATAAAATGATATTTAAGTCCTGTTCTATAAACCAAATACAAAACAAATAAAGTGCTGAAAATGATTACATAAGCATATTTATTAACAGGTATAAAATAATCAGTAAACAAATTATAAAATACTGATAAAGATATCAACAAAACAGTGATAAATACTGCGATAACAAGCTGTCCTCTTAATCTATCATAAGAATCTCTATTGTCTATTTTCATTTTTCCTCCTTTTAATTACTGTATTTGAATATACTAACTCTATTGTTTGTTTGACCGGCAATTGATTTATTTTCATCGGCTCGGCTTATTATATAGAGTCTGTCTATAATGTCATACGATTTGATTTTCAAAAAACAGATATTACGGACAAACTCTAAATATGGCAAAACTTTTTTAACTGTTTTTATACATTCATACAAATTTTCGCCTTCGCAAAAATGTTTAAAAACATTTGGTTTTACGAGCCAGTTTATAGGAAAATTAATAAAAAGAGCTGTTTTAACTAAAATTTTCGAGAAAGAAACAGCCCATCCTTTTAAAATTATTTTAAAAAAGAAACACATCTTTTTTAAGTTTTTTTCAGTCTTTGAGGCAAATGCAATTTGTGTGTTATCAATAAAAATCATTGTTTTTTTATTTTTTCAAAATTAATAATGAATTACGAAAAACAATAAATTTTATTTTTTATTAAAAAATATTACAAATAACACAATAATAAATAATTAATATTATATTTGCGACAAATTAATTATTGTTGTTCAATAAATTGTTAATTAATTGTTGAAAAATAAATGTTTTTTTTTGTAAAATCAGATAATTAGAATAATTTTACTTTTTTAAAATGAATAATATATTTAATGTTTAAATACTTAATTTTTAAATAATTAATCTATGAAAAAACTAACTGGATACGCACTGTTAATAATCGTATTAAGTAGTATTTTGGTGTTCGACGGTTGTAAAAGAGGTGACGATGACCCATTTTTTTCTATTCGCAGCCGTAAAGCCAGAGTTACCGGTGATTGGACTTTTGAATCTTTCGAAAGTATTATAAATAAACATTTTTCAAGTACAGGTTATGATGCTACAGTTGATTTTAAACTTACTGGAAATACTATTTCAATAAAAGTTGACTCTATTCATACTACTCATGATACTACTAAAACTACAAATGGAATTGTAAAAGAAGCAACTTATAGGTTCGATAAAAACAGTAAAATGGAATATCGTTTCGATTATGAACTTACATGGATTAATGGTAATGGAGTAGGAGTAACAGACGAAAATACGAATATTACTACCTTAATTAAAATTATTACCAATGTAAGAACCCGTGCATACGGTACATGGAACTTTATAAGTAATGTTGAAAAAAATGGAGTTCATAAATATAAAAATAAAGAACGTTTATCATTAATTTTCGAAACTTTTAACGAAAATACTCAAGTTGTAAGCACAACTGAAGTTACTGATGAAGAAGGCACTCAGATATCTTTTGATTATACAGCTACATCTGAAAGTTACGAACATAAATATGCAAATGGCGAAAATGCTCAAATATGGGTATTGCAAGAATTAAGAAATAATAAAATTGTGATGAATAGGGATATAGATTATTTAGAGGTATCTAATACTGACAGTATAGGAACATCTTATCAACAAAAAGGAAACGAAACCGCAACTTTAAAACCTTCAAAATAAATTTTATTATAAATAATTTAAAAAAGCGACTTGAAATTTCAGGTCGCTTTTTTTTGTATTAAGACCTAACGGGTTTCCAAAATCTGTTAGGTATAATTTAGGTACTACTGAAAAACTATTTTAGATTTATTGATTAAAAGGAAAAAAGGGTATAAGGTATAGTGGTATAGCCTACAGCTCACTTTATACCATATACCTTTTTGATATAAATATTTAGGACTAAATGCACGTTTTTTTGTTGTTGTACTCATAATATTTTGCACTTTATTATACAAATACACATACTTATTTCCTCATTTACAGTATATAATAGATTTTTCAGCAGACTCTAATTTAATTTTATTTAGAGTCTATCTATAAAGTCCGCTGACTGCGTTATGCTCGTTTTGAAAACAGTCATTTACATTAGTAAACTCCTTGATTTTCAAAACTTCGCAAGCCTTGTCATCGAACTTTATACCCCAGACTCTTGACTTTATGGACAGACACTATTTACATCCAATTTTAATTATATTTCCATAAGTTGGATTAAATTCTACAAAATGTTTTTTGTTTATATAATTAACAGGTAAGTTGCATAAAACTCCTAATTGCGATATCGAAACTTGTTTTTCAATTAATATATTTTCGCCAACAATTAATGAAGCTGTAACAATTTCAGGAATTCTATATACAAAACCTTTTTTATTTGATGCTTTGTTAAATTTGTTAAAGGTAGTATCTAACCTCGAAAGAGTTCCATTATTATTGATTTCTAATACAACAGGTTTGTTATTAGTAAAATTATTATTTGATATTCCTTTTGTGGAACTATAAAAACATAAATCTACTTTTTTACCATAGTCTTTATTATCAGGTGTATAGTAATAACGATAATTTAATTTATAAGTAAAAGTTTTACCAATAAATAACCATAAATATTCTTCTTCTTCGTTTTTAAGTTCTTTTATAACATCACTTACAGAATTCATTATAGGAACTTTTTCATAAGCACCGGTTAAAAGTTTAAAAAGTCGTTTGCGTAACCTTAATATATGATGCGCTGCTTCTTTTGCTTTGTCTTCAAATGATAAGGTGTCAATGGTCTTTTTTTGAACAGGAATTCTAACAAAATTTGTATCTATTTTTACCTGTTTCCAAATGGTATCAATTTTAATCTTAATAAAGTCTTTTTGAGATAGTTCGGTAAAAGTTTCGGATTGGAATGGGATATAATTATTTACTAAATTATTTGATATTTCATTATCATATTTTTTAGTATTGTCGCTATTTATTGATGTAATTATGCCTGTATTGGTTAATGAAATGCTTTTAATTTGTTTTTTACAACTTGGAATAACAAAATACAGATTATTCGAATCGGGTTCAGATAAAACTTTTAAATCGGCATTCGATATAAAATATTCTATACTATTTGATTGTGGTACATTTTTAATTCCTAAAAATTTTTCTGCAAATTCATAATATGGACCACGTAATGTTTTTATTTCAGTTAATTCTATGTCAATAGAAATAATGTTTCTGGGGAGCATATATAAAAAGTAATTTTTAGGTAATTTTTTAACATAGCTAACATTTACTACTTTAATGCTGTTACACGAATATAAAATAACAAATAAAAAGATATAGAGGATATATTTCATTGTGCAAATTTATAATTTACAAATATAAAAAATATAGATAAAAAAACTGATAAAAATTAAAATAAAAAACTTGTATAGTACATACTCGCTGAAAGCGAGCGTGAGTAAAGGGGGAGTTTGCAATGCACACACTCGCTGGAAGCGAGCGTGTGCGGGAAATTTAAGCTATTTGTAAAACCGTTCTATTTGAGAGAAAAAGAAACTGGCTTCAATTTCGGCATTTTCGTCACTATCCGAACCATGAACAGCATTTTCCTGAACCGATTTTGCAAATAATTTACGGATTGTTCCTTCATCGGCTTGAGCGGGGTTTGTATTTCCAATAAGTTTACGAAATTCGACAACGGCATTTTCTTTTTGTAAAATTGCTGCTACAATAGGTCCCGACGACATAAATTCAACTAAATCTTTATAAAAAGGTCTTTCGGAATGAACTGCATAAAATTTTTCGGCTTGCGATTTTGAAATATGTAACATTTTCATGGCAACAAAGTGAAAACCATCTTTATTTATGAGCGAAAGAATTTCGCCAGTATGTTCTTCGCTAACAGCACATGGCTTAATCATTGTAAAGGTAATGTTTCCCATAATATTATTTATTAATTTGGAAGCGATAAAATTAGATTTTTCAATTGATTCTACCAAAAAAATTTATCTTTGCTAAAAAATTATTAAATTGCAAAGTAATATTCCATTCGATTTCAATAAAGTTAAGGAATTAATTTTAAAATCTGAAAATATTTGTATCGTTACACATCGCAATCCCGATGGCGATGCAATTGGCTCATCGCTCGGATTATATCATGTTTTGTTAAACATGAATAAAAAGGTAAAAGTAATCGTGCCTAATGAATACCCCGAATATTTACAATGGCTTCCATCAAACGAAAAAGTATTTAATTATTCTACTCAAAAAGATGAAGTAAAAAAGATTTTCGAATCAGCTAATTTACTTATATCATTAGATTTTAACGAATTAAAGCGTACCGAAAAATTTTCAGAACAACTTGAAAATATAAGTGCAAAAAAAATATTAATTGACCATCACCCATATCCTCAAGATATTTTTGATGTGAAAATTTCGGATATAAGCGTAAGTTCTACTGCAGAATTGCTTTACGAAACAATTATACAATGCGGGTTTGAAAAATATTTGTCGAAAAATGCTGCAATTTGTTTATTTACAGGATTGCTGACTGATACAATTTCGTTTAGCGTAAACTGCTCTAATCCAAGAACATTTGAGATTGCATCAAAGCTATTAGCTTTTGGATTAAACAAAGAATATATTCATAAAAAAGTGTTTGATAATTATTCTGAGAGCCGCATAAAACTTTTAGGTTATGCGTTAAGTAAAAAAATGGTTATTATACCTGAATATAATACGGGCTATATTTGGTTAACAATTGATGAACAAAAGCAATTTGATTTTAAAATTGGCGATTCGGAGGGTTTTGTTAACTACCCTTTATCTATTAAAGGTGTGAATTTTTCTGCTTTATTTATGCAACGCGATGACCATATTAAAATTTCGTTCCGTTCGCGGGGAATTATACCTGTTAATGAAATAATAAAAACACATTTTACAGGTGGTGGTCATAAAAACGCTGCCGGTGGCGAAGAATATAAATTAAATATAGCAGAAACTGTTAAAAAGTTTGTTTCAATTTTGCCACAATATGCAGATGTTTTAAAACAAGATTAAGAAAACAAGATTGATAAAAAAAGATTGAAGAAAAACCTGCAAACAGTGAACAATAATAACAATGGTCACACAATAGTTAATACAATGGTCACACAATTGTTTTCTAACTGCATTACAAATGCTGACAATTGTATGACTATGTATGACTATTGAATGACAGTGAGTTTTTTTGAACAGTGAACAGTCGGCAGTGAGACTGTGAACTGAAGACTGTGGACTGAAGACTGTGGACTGTAAACAATAAAATTTTTTAAACAATGAATATTTTTGAACAGTAAACTAAAAACTTTTTTTAACATCAAACAATATATATATGAAAATAGTTATAACATTATCAATAATATTTCTATTTATTATAATTTCATGCAATAATAATGAACATAAGCCAAAATCGGAGCAAGAAATTTTATCATTCAAAGAGCCTTTAATAAAAGTAAATCAAATATTAGTTGATAGAGATTCTGAAAAAGTTGCATCATATTGTAAAAGGTATAATTTTAATTTAAAAGTATCAGAATCGGGTTTATGGTACAAAATATATCACCAAGGTAAAGGCGATTCTGCTAAAGCTGGAAAAGTGGTAAACTTAAATTATAAAATATCTTTGCTTGATGGAAGGGTATGTTATACAAGCGATTCAAATGGTACTAAAAGTTTTAAAATAGGACAGGGAGGGGTTGAAAAAGGATTAGAAATAGGGATTTTAAAAATGCGTGAAGGCGACAAAGCGAAATTTATTATGCCACCAAATCTTGCATGGGGTTTAATTGGCGATGAGAAAAAAATTCCTGCACGTTCAATAATTATTTACGACGTTGAACTTATTAAACTTACAGATTAAGAAAGATAAAAATGTCAATTTTCGAATTGCTCATATTGAAGCCCTGTCATCCTTAGCATTTCGAAGGATGACGTACTATTTTAACAAAGTAGAATCAGTTGAAGTTGTATCAATACTTAAATCGTTTGCCGATTCCTGCATTGACTTGTTCATTTCGTCAATAATTTGTTTTTCAGTTTCTTTTTGCTCTGGCGAAGAGCTGCAAGAAAAAACAAATAATGTAACAAATAACATTAACAAAAAATAAAGTTTTTTCATATTACGAAAATTTAAGATTAATTAAAATATTTTATTTTCTAATTTGTGCTCCTAATTCTTTTTCAAATGCGTCGGTTAATTTTTTCATAATTTGCTCTATTTGAAATTCGTTTAAAGTTTTTGAAGTATCCTGCAAGTGAAAACTAACTGCATAAGATTTTTTATTTTCAGGAATTTTATCGCCTTCATAAACATCAAATAAATTTATGTTTTGTAAAAATTTCTTTTCACATTTATTTGCAATCTCTACAACTTTTGAATAAGGTATTTGTTTATCTAAAAGCATAGCTATATCGCGACGAACAACTGGAAAATTAGACAATTCAGAAAATTTCATATTTTGCTTACTTAAATTAGATAAAACATTATTCCAGAAAAATTCAGCATAATAAACAGGTTGCTTTATTTCAAAATTAATTAAAATATTTTTACTTAACAATCCGAATGAAACTAATTCTTTTTCCTTATAATAATAGGATTGACCTTCGCTAAAAATCGTTTCATTTGGATTATAAAAAATTAAATTAGAAGCAGGAATACTCAACCTTTTTAAAACATTTTCGACATAACTTTTTATGTAATAATATGATACAGATGATGATTTTTGGGTCCAACTATCTGAATTTTTATTACCTGTAACAAATAATGAAAGATGCAAATCTTCTAAATAATTTTCTTGTCTGTTTTGTTTATTTTCAGAATTGTTTATCATATAACAATTTCCAAATTCAAACATTTTTAAGTTAGTTTGTTTTCTGTTTAAGTTATTTGTTACTGACTCCAATCCGCTATACAACAGAGTTTGCCGCATAACTCCCAAATCGGAGCTTAAAGGATTTAATATTTTCACTAAATTACTTTCTTTCCACAAATCATTGTTATTGTAATATGTAACTTTTGTTAGAGAATTAGTTATCATCTCATAAAATCCATTTGATGCAAGATAATTAGAAATGGCATTGTTTATTTTTTCTTTATCGGGCTTTTGAATGTAGCTAATATTTGAGCTAACTCTTTCGGAAACTTCTATGTTGTTATAACCATATATTCTTAATATTTCTTCTATAACATCTACTTCGCGTTGTACATCAACCTTGTATGTAGGAATTTCTAAAAGTAAACTTTTTTCTTTTACTGCAATTATTTTAATTTCGAGTGAACGGATTATCTCTTTAATTGTATCTTTAGGTATATGTTGACCAATTAATTGGTCAACATTAGCAAAATTAAGTTCAACTGTATAATCACTAACAGGTTTTGGGTAAACATCAATGATTTCGGAAGATATTTTACCACCGGTAATTTCTTTAATTAATAAAGCTGCACGTTTTAAAGCATAAACCGTAATGTTTGGGTCGGCTCCACGCTCAAATCTAAATGATGAGTCGGTTGATAAACCATGCCTGCGTGCAGTTTTTCTGATAAAAACAGGATTAAAATTCGCACTTTCAATAAAAATATTCTTTGTGTTTTCAGTTACACCACTATTAATTCCGCCAAAAATACCTGCTATGCACATTGGTTCTTGCACGTTACAAATCATTAAATCGTTTGACGATAAGGTTCTTTCAATTCCGTCTAATGTCGAAAATTTTGTTCTATCATTAACAGTTTTAATAATAATTTTTTTACCTTTAATATATTCTGCATTAAAGGCATGGAGTGGTTGACCTGTTTCGAACAACACAAAATTTGTAACATCTACAACATTGTTTATTGGACGCAAACCAATTGAACGTAATCTATCCTGAAGCCAAATTGGAGATTCTTTGATTGAAACATTACTAATTGTTACACCCGAATATCTAATACATGCTTCTTTGTTTTGAATATTTACATCAATTTTATAATCAGTGCTATCTACAACAAAATTTTCAACCGAAGGTTTTTCTAAAACAACAGGATTACGATGTTGTAAATATGCAGCTAAATCGCGAGCTACACCATAATGAGATGCAGCATCAATTCTGTTAGGTGTTAATCCTATTTCAAAAATATAATCGTCATTTATATTAAAATATTCACGCATAGGAGTTCCAGGAATTGCATCGTCTTTTAAAACTATAATCCCTTCATGCAAATTGCTTAAACCTATTTCATCTTCGGCACAAATCATTCCGTACGATTCTATACCTCGAATTTTTGCTTTTTTAATTTCAAATTTATTGTCTCCTTTATATAATGTTGTGCCTATTGTTGCAACAACAACTTTCTGATATATAGTAACATTAGGAGCACCACAAACAATATTTAATAAGGTACTATTTCCAATATCTACTTTAGTTAAGCTAAGATTGTCAGCATCAGGATGTTTTTGGCACTCTATAACTTTCCCAACAACCAAACCCTCTAAACCGCCTTTAATTACTTCAAATTTTTCGAGTGCTTCGACTTCTAATCCAATACTTGTAAGAATTTCGGCAACTTTTGAAGCCGCCAAATCAATTTTAATATACTCTTTTAGCCAATTATATGATATTTTCATGTATTATTAGAAATTCCAAAGATAAAAATATATACTGAAACTTGACTGATTTAAAATTTAATAACTATTTAAAAATATTGTAAAGTCATAATTAACAGACAAATAAATATACATGTATTGGAGTTTATGTCGAATAAGAATAAAATTCATGGCTAATGCCTATTATTCTGTGTTTTCAATAACCCCGACCTTATATAGAGTCTGTCTATAAAGTCCGCTGACTGCGTTATGCTCATTTTGAAAACAGTCATTTACATAAGTAAACTCCTTGATTTTCAAAACTTTACAAGCCTTGTCATCGAACTTTATATTCCAGACTCTTGACTTTATGGACAGACACCATATAGAGTTTGTCTATAATATCAGATAACGAACCAAGTCTCAAATTCCAAGTTTTGGGCTTGGGATTTGAGACTTGGAATTTGGGACTTTTTATTCTTATTTGATATATTGTTTATTGTAATCAAAATTAAATTCAAATTATTATATTTGAAGAAAAAAATAATTTGAAAGAGCAATTCATTAATTTCATTATAAATAACAATCTTTTTTCAAAAGAAGATACAATAATTGTAGCAGTTAGTGGTGGAATTGACTCATGCATTTTGCTCAATTTATTTTACAATTTAAAATACAAATGTGTTGTTGCACATTGCAATTTTTCGCTTCGTAACGAAGAATCGGATAACGACGAAAAGTTTGTAAATAAACTCGCAACAAAGTACAAATATGAAATTATTGTTAAAAAATTCGATACTACAAAATATGCCGAAGAAAATGGATTAAGCATTCAAATGGCTGCCCGTGAGTTACGTTATACTTTTTTTGAAGAAATAAGGCAAAAATATAATTGCAAAGTAATTGCCACCGCACATCATGCCGATGATAATATAGAAACATTTTTTATAAATTTAATTCGAGGAACTGGTTTGAAAGGAATTTCCGGAATACCTGTTAAAAACGGAAGAATAGTAAGACCATTGCTTTTTGCAACCAGAGATGAAATTTATACTTATGCCAAATTAAACAATATTGAATGGTGCGAAGATTCAAGTAATAAGTCGCTTACATATATGCGAAATAAAATTCGCCATAATCTAATGCCTTTGCTCGAAGAAATAAAACCCAATAGTCAAAAAACAATTCTCAGAAATATTGAACATTTTAGAAATACAGAAATTTTATTAAAAGAAATTTTAAAATATAAAATTGAAAAAATAATCAGACACAAAAACGATACTATTTATATTGATATTAAAGAGCTTACATTATCAAATTCAGGCAAAACAATTCTTTACGAAATAATTAATTCTTATGGATTTAACCCAAAGCAAATTAATAAAATATGGGAAACAATTAATTCGTTATCAGGAAAAATGTTTTACTCAAAAAATTATTGCTTAAACAAAGACCGCGAACAAATAATTGTTTCACCAATTAATAAAGAGAATAACAAATTTAAGTACTATATTGATATTGAGCAAGATTGGGTTTCAGAACCGTTCGAAATGTCAATTGAAAAAATGACTTGGGATGCAAACCAAAAAATTTTTAAAGACAAAAACATTGCAATGTTCGATGCCGACAATATCGAATTTCCTTTAGTAATAAGACGCTGGAACTTTGGCGATTATTTTCAACCTTATGGAATGAAAGGCTTTAAAAAGCTAAGCGATTATTTTATTGACGAAAAGATTTCGATTATTGAAAAAGAAAAAATCTGGATAATAGAATCGTCAAATAAAATTGTTTGGATTATTGGTCAAAGAATTGATGACAGGTTTAAAATAACAAATAACACTAAAAACATATTAGTATTGCAATTATATTAAAAACTGTCGGCAAAATCCACAATAAAACAACAAATATCGAATTTTGAACAACAAACTAAAAACTTAAAACAATTAACTATTAACTTCTTTATTGTCAATATTCAATAATTGTATATCCAGCTCAACCATTACAAATCCTTTTGAGATGGATTGTCCTTCAATTACATTAACCTTTTTAATAACGCCTGAATAAGGAACTCTAATTGTGTTCTTCATTTTCATGGCATCTAACACAAGTAATTTATCGCCTTCGTTAATGGTATCGCCATCAGTAACATAAACTTTGCTAACAGTTCCGGGAATAATAGAATAAACTAGAGATGAATCAGGATTTTGCCATACTTTTCTGTTTTCAAACTTTTTAGTAATTATTGTTTTGTACTTTGTTTCTTCAACATACAAAGTTTTAAAAACTATTTCTTTACTTTTTTTATCTTCTTTCTTTTTCATGGTTAAAATATTTTAAAATGGCGGTATCCCGTGCTTTTTATGAGGATTGGTATTTGTTTTATCTTTAGCAACAGAAATTGCATGAACCAATATTTTTCTTGTTTCTTTAGGTTCAATAACAGTGTCTATATATCCTTTTGCAGCGGCGACATACGGATTTGCAAATCTTTCTTTATATTCTTTAACTTTTAGTTTACGCATTTTTTCAGGGTCTTCGGCTTCGGCGATTTCTTTTTTAAAAATGATATTTGCAGCACCTTCGGGTCCCATTACTGCTATTTCGGCACTTGGCCATGCAAATACAAAATCTGCTCTTAAATGGCGCGAACCCATAGCAATATATCCTCCGCCATAAGCTTTACGAAGTATTACAGTTACTTTTGGAACTGATGCTTCGCTGTATGCATAAAGTAATTTAGCACCATGACGAATAACTCCGGCATGTTCCTGGTCAACACCTGGCAAATAACCTGGCATATCAACTAATGTAATAATTGGAATATTAAATGCATCGCAAAAACGAATAAAACGGGCTGCCTTATCTGATGAATCAACATCAAGTACACCAGCAAGATACAATGGTTGATTACAAACAAATCCAACCGTATCACCACTTATTCGGGCAAATCCAATAACAATATTTTGTGCCCACAATTCATGAATTTCAAAAAAGTCGCTATCGTCAGCTACTGCACGAATTACATGTCTAATATCATAAGGTAGTTTTGGGTCGTCGGGAACAATTTTATCTATAATAAATTCTTTTGTAGGCTCTTTAGGTTTAAATGGAAGAGCTTTACGGCTATTATTCCATGGAATAAATGTTACTAATTTTTTTATTTGCTCGAAACATTCAATTTCTGATGATGCAAAAAAATGTGCATTACCGGTAATTTCGGCATGAACACGTGCACCACCCAAATCTTCCATCGAAATTTCTTCGCCTAAAACTGTTTTAATTACTTCTGGTCCAGTAATAAACATTTTAGAAATATTATCAACAACAAAAACAAAATCAGTTAAAGCAGGCGAATAAACAGCCCCACCAGCACAAGGGCCTAAAATTACCGAAATCTGAGGAATTACGCCAGAGGCAAGTGTATTTCTAAAGAAAATATCGCCATAACCGGCTAATGAATTAACACCTTCCTGAATACGTGCACCACCCGAATCGTTAATACCAATTAATGGAATTCTTAGCTTTAAAGCGTGGTCCATTATTTTTGTAATTTTACGGGCATGCGATAACCCCAACGAACCGCCAGCAACAGTAAAATCCTGAGCAAAAATACAAACAGGTGAACCATAAATAGTTCCAGTACCAATTATTACACCATCGCCATGCAATACTTTACTGTTCATATCAAAATCGCGTGCTTCGTGTTCTACAAATAAATCGTACTCGCTAAACGAATCTTTATCAAGCAATTCCATTACACGTTCGCGAGCAGTTAATTTACCCATTGCAGTTTGTTTTTCGATAGCTTTTTCGCCACCACCCTGCTGGGCTTTCTCTCTGCGTCTTAATAATTCGAGTGTTTTACTTCGTAACGACATAATATTAATATTTAGTTATACTTATACAATTATATGGGAACACTATTCCAAATTAATTATTGGCAAAATTATAAAAATTAAAACATAGAATAAATGGAATCGCTTATTTAATAAATTCAAAATTTTATAAATAATTGATATAAAAGTATATATACGGTTGATAAAATATGATATTATTAAAATTTCAAATTGAAAACATTATTAAAATAAATTATACTTTGCACAGTGTAAATTATTACATCCGATAGCTCGAATTGGATTTCAGGTAAAAGGTATAAGGGTATAGGGTATAACCTGCAGAACCCAAGTTCCAAGAACCCAAGCCCCAAATTTCAAATTCCAAGCTCCAAATCTCAAGTTCCAAGCCCCAAACTTGGTATTTGGTATTTGAGATTTTGGGCTATACCTTATGCCTTTATACCTTTTTGTCCCGCTTATGCGGGATGAAATGCAAAAATTTATCCCGTTAGCTTATAGTATTTAAACAATTCAACTAAAACGGAATCATATATTTTTCAATTTTTGCAATTCCTCGTTTAAATTAGCCCATTCAATCATTTTTTTATCAATATTACTTTTAGTAGTATTATATTTTTCAAATATTTTTGGGTCAGATGATACCTTTCTAAATTCAACGGGATTTATTAATATTTCGTCCATTTGTTGCAACTCTAATTCTAATTCGCTTATTTCTTTTTCGCATTTAATTATATTGTTTTCGGCTTTTCGTAATAATTTATCGAATTCCTTTTTTTCGGTAAAGCGTTTTTTGTTGTCGCCTTTATTTAACGAATTACTCGTGTTTTTTTGAATTATTTTAACATTTAATTCGTTTAGATTTTCAATTTTTTTCTTTTCCAAAAATTCCCAAATGTTATTCGAATATTCTTTTAAACTTTTATTGCAAACTTCAACAATTCTTGTAACTAAACCATCTATAAAATCACGGTCATGTGAAACTATTAACAACGTGCCATCATAGTTTTGAAGTGCCTCTTTCAAAACTTCTTTCGAAATCATATCTAAATGGTTTGTTGGTTCATCGAGCAAAAGAAAATTCACAGGTTCGAGTAGTAGTTTTGCCAACGCTAATCGGCTACATTCGCCACCCGAAAGCACTTTCACTTTTTTATCTACATCTTCGCCACTAAATAAAAATGCACCTAAAATTCTACGAATTTTAGTGCGAACTTCTCCAACTGCAATATCATCAATTGATTGTAATACCGTTCTGTCTTTGTCGAGTATCTGGTCTTGGTTTTGAGCGTAATAACCTATTTTAACCTGATAACCGCATGTTCCTATTCCATTGTATTCCAATTCACCCTTAACCATTCTCATTAAAGTAGTTTTTCCCTCACCATTTTTTCCAACTAATGCAAGTTTATCACCTCTTTGAATAGTTAAATCAATGCTTTTTAATATTTCATTTGTACCATAACTTTTCGATACATTTTTTAAATCATAAACAACAGAACCAGAGCGTGGAGATGGAGGAAAAGAAATTCGCATTGAGGAAATATCTTCTTCGTCAACCTCAATTCTTTCAATTTTATCAAGTTGTTTAATCCGCGATTGAACCTGAACCGATTTTGTTGCTTTGTATCTGAATTTCTCGATAAATTTTTCGGTGTCGTCAATCTTTTTTTGCTGATTTTTAAAAGCCGACAATTGCTGCTGACGACGTTCTTTTCTTAACAATACAAATTTTGAATAAGGAACTTTATAATCGTATATTTTGCCTAGCGAAAGCTCAACTGTGCGGTGTGTTACATGGTCAAGGAATGCTTTATCATGTGAGATTAATAGCACTGCACCTTTATAGTCTTTTAAAAAATCTTCGAGCCATTGAATTGCTTCAATATCAAGGTGGTTTGTAGGTTCATCAAGCAAAAAAACATCCGGCATTTGTAATAATATTTTAGCAAGCTCAATTCTCATTCGCCAGCCACCACTATATTCGTTTGTAAAACGATTAAAATCTGTTCGTTTAAAACCAAGACCAATTAATACTCTTTCAGTTTTTTCTTCTATATTGTTACCGTCTAAATAAATTAATCTTTCGTTAAATTCAGATAATTCCGATGCAAGTTTTAATGATTTTTCTGTCTCGTGCACACTTAATTTAATTAGTTCTGCATGTATTTGGTTTATACGTTTCTGTATAGTGTTAACCTCTTTAAATGCTGTTATTGTTTCTTCCCATACTGTTGCACTGTCGTTATAATCAAGTAATTGTGGCAAATAACCTATTGTTATTCCCGATGGTTTGGTAATTACTCCCTCATCAGCTTTTATTTCGCCTACAATTAGTTTTAAAAGAGTTGATTTGCCAGTTCCGTTTCTTCCAACAAGCCCAATTCTGTCTTTTTGTGAAATAAGAAATGATATTTCTTTAAAAAGTTCAAATCCGCCAAACGAAAGCGTTACGTTATCTAATGAAATCATTATTAGTTCAAGTAATTTTTAGCTGTTTCTAATGCTTTTTGTATTCCTGAAGGATTAGTTCCCCCAGCTGTTGCATAAAAGGGCTGCCCGCCACCACCGCCATTGATTTCTTTAGAAATATTTTTTATAATGTTACTTGCATTCAAGTTTTTTTCTTTAACTAAATTATCTGAAATAAATACTGCGAGATGTGCTTTTCCATCAATTTCGGTTCCCAAAACTATAAAAAGATTTTCTTTTTCAGCTTTTAATTGAAACAATATATCGCGAAGCAATGCTTCATCGGGAACCGTGATTTTGCAAAATGCAGAATTTATTCCGTTTTTATTGATAATTGATTTTTTTATTTCGTCTTTTATTGAAATTGACTTTTCTTTTAACAACGTGCTTAAATTCCTGGAAATTTTATTATTTTCCGCAATTAATATTTCAACTGATTTTATTACATCTTTTGGGTTTTTTAAAAGTTCTTTTATTTGTGCCAATTGTTTTTCAATATTATTATAATATTCAATTGCTTTTTCACCTGTAATTGCTTCAATTCTGCGAATACCTGTTGCAATTGATGCTTCAGAAAGAATTTTAAACATTCCGATTTTTGAAGTGTTTTTTATATGTGTACCTCCGCACAATTCAATTGAGTCTCCAAACTTAATTACTCTTACATTGTCATCATATTTTTCACTAAAAAGTGCGATAGCTCCCAATTTAAGGGATTCTTCAATAGGTATATTTCTTTTTTCGTCTAAATCAATTGCTTTTCTAATCAACTCATTTACAATTTCCTCTACTTTCTCAATTTCTTTGTTTGTCATTTTTTGAACATGCGAAAAATCGAAACGCAAATATTTATCGCTTACCAATGAACCTTTTTGTTCAACATGATTTCCAAGAACTTTTCTTAATGCAAAATGTAATAAATGCGTTGCAGAGTGATTATTCTCGATATTATTTCTCTTTGTTGCATCAATAGTTACAACACATTCGCCAGAAATGTTTTCGGGTAATTTTTCTAACAAATGAATTGTTAAATTATTCTCTTTTTTTGTGTCAAAAATATTTAGCTTGTTACCATTCCATTCGAGCCAACCCGAATCGCCAATTTGACCACCACTCTCGCCATAAAATGGTGTTTTGCTAAGTACTAATTGATAAAATAATTTTCCTTTTTGCTCAACTTTCCGATATTTAACAATTTCCGATTTTATTGAAGTTTCGTCATATCCAACAAACTCTGCTTTGTTAATTGGTTTAATTATAATCCAATCTCCAGTTTCTACTGCAGAGTCATTTCGCGAACGATTTTTTTGTTGTTTTAAACAAATATCAAAATCTGTTGTGTTAATTGTTAAATTATTTTCGCGTGCAATAATTTGTGTTAAATCGAGTGGAAAACCATAAGTGTCGAATAATTCGAATGCAAAATCGCCGGATATTTCTTTTTTATCTGCACATTGTTCTTTGTTTTTTTGCAAATAATTTTCGAATCGTTTAATACCTGTTTCGAGTGTTTTTAGAAATGAGAGTTCCTCTTCTTTAATAACTTTTGAAATAAAATCTTGCTGACTTTTTAGTTCAACAAAATAATCACCCATATTTTCAACAAGAGTTGTAACCAATTTATAAATAAATGGCTCATTAAATCCTAAAAAGGTATAACCATATCGAATTGCACGTCTTAAAATTCGGCGAATAACATAACCTGCACCATTATTTGACGGTAATTGTCCATCGGCAATTGAAAACGAAACTGCTCGCAAATGGTCGGCAACAACTCGCATTGCAATATCTGAGTTATTGTTTTCGCCATATTTTTTATGTGAAAGTTTACTGATTTGAGAAATTATTGTTTGAAATATATCAGTATCGTAATTTGATTTTTTATGTTGTAATACCATACAAAGCCTTTCAAATCCCATTCCTGTATCAACATGTTTTTTTGGTAATGTAAATAAATTGCCATCAGCTTTTCTATTAAATTGTATAAAGACTAAATTCCAAATTTCAATTACAAGTGGATTGCTCGTATTTACAAGTTTTTCGCCTGCAATTTTGTTTTTTTCATTTTTATCACGTAAATCAATGTGAATTTCAGAACATGGTCCACACGGTCCGGTTTCGCCCATTTCCCAAAAATTGTCTTTTTTATTCCCAAAAATAATATGGTTTTCGGGTAAATGTTTTTTCCAAATTTCTAATGCTTCAGAATCTGGCTCAATTTTATCGGCAGTACTCCCTTCAAAAACAGTAGCATACAAATATTTCTTGTCAATTTTAAGTTTTTCGGTTAACAATTCCCATGCCCAATCAATTGCTTCTTTTTTAAAATAATCGCCAAACGACCAGTTACCAAGCATTTCGAACATTGTATGGTGATATGTGTCGTGTCCAACTTCTTCTAAATCGTTATGTTTGCCTGATACGCGTAAGCATTTTTGGGAATTTACAACACATGGAAATTTCGCAGGTGAGTTTCCGAGAAATATATCTTTAAATTGATTCATTCCTGCATTTGTAAACATAAGGGTTGTGTCGTTTTTTATGACCATTGGAGACGATTTAACAAATGTGTGTTCTTTAGACTTGAAAAAATCTAAAAATGCTTTACGAATATCTTTTGAGTTCATTTATAAAAAAGGTTAAATAATAATATGAGGTTGCAAATTTAGATTTTTTCAATTAAATTTGCGATAAGCAATTGTTTAATTATAAAAAACTAATTAAAGATGCCGAAAATTAAATATCGCTTTAACCAAGAAACACTTAGTTACCATAAAATAGAAACAAGCTTTAAAAAGCGTTTGTTAAAAACTATTCCTTCTGTTATTTCAGCTTTTGTTTTTGGATTGGCAGGTATAATTATTTACACCTACACTTTTGATTCGCCTAAAGAACGACAACTAAAACGCGAGAACAAACAATTAGAACTTCAATATAAAATTATCGGAAAAAAAATTCAGCAAATCGAAAGTGTGTTATTCGATTTGCAATATCGCGACGATAATATTTATAGAACAATTTTTGAAGTTGAGCCAATACCCGAAACGATGAGAAATGCAGGATATGGAGGAATGAACAGATACGAAGAACTTGAAGGTTACGATAACTCTGACTTAGTGATAAATACATCAAAAAGAATTGACAAATTAATGAAACAATTGTATGTTCAGTCAAAATCTTTTGATGAAATTGTAAGATTAGCAAAGAGCAAAGAAAAATGGCTTGCAAGTATGCCGGCAATTATTCCAATACTTTTTAAAGACCATTATAAATTTTTATCACATTTTGGAGTACGTTACGACCCTGTTTATAAAAATACAGTTAAAATGCACGAGGGAATTGATTTAGCAGGTGCTGTTGGTACTAATGTTCGTTCTACTGGCGAAGGCACTGTTAAAGTTGCTGAATATACTGGTGGTGGTTATGGTAATGAAATTATTGTGGACCATGGTTTTGGATATACTACTCGTTACGCCCATTTAAGTAAAATTATAGTTAAACCCGGGCAAAAAGTTAAACGTGGTGAAATTATCGGAAAACTTGGTAGTACAGGAAAATCTACTGGTCCGCATTTACATTATGAAGTCAGAAAAAACAACGTACCAATGAATCCTGTTAATTTCTTCTATTTAGATATGTCGCCTGCCGAATATGATAAAATGATTGAGATGTCGGCACAAGAAGGAGGAATTGCATTAGATTGAGAAAGATTGAAAAGATTGAAGGAGATTGAATAGATTGAGAAGGCAAGATTGAGTATGATTGGGAAGACAAGATTGCTAAAAAAGGTTAAGGTTGAGAAAAAAGGTTAAGAAGATTGAAAAGACAGAAATAAATTGAAATAAAAAACAGAAATAAATTGAAACAAAAATCGTAAATCCTAAATAAAAATGGTACCATATAAAGAGCCTGTTATCGAAAAAGTATTTTATCAAATTGGTGAGGTTGCCGAAATGTTTAGCGTTAAACAATCACTTATTAGGTTTTGGGAACAGGAATTTGATATTATTAAACCAAAAAAAAATAAAAAAGGTAATCGCTTGTTTACCAAGCAAGATATTGAAAATATTCGTTTAATTTTTCACCTTGTTAAAGAAAAAGGTATGACTTTAAACGGTGCAAAACAAAAGCTAAAAGTAAATATTGACGATGCTTCTAAAAATTTTGAGGCAATAAAAAAGCTTCAATTAATAAAAGAGCAATTACTCGAAATAAAAAATGAATTAGAGCAACTTAAAGAAAGCTAAAAGTTTTAGATGCTTTGTATTTTACAGCACTTGATTTATCTTCTTTTGCAATATATAGTGCAGAAATAAATTCGTTTTTTAATTGTGGTTCGATTTTGTATAAGTTATAAATTATATCAATTGAATAACATCTAATTGCAGGTTTTTCATTTTCAGATATGAGCCATTCAATACACTTATCAATAATAATTCCACAATCTTTTAATTTTGTTATGTCTTTCATTTCTGAAAGTATTTTTAAGAAACTTCTTTTAACCCACATTGCAACTTATTATTCGTAACTATTTAATAGTGAACCGATTTAATTTTCGGGATTTCTGCAGGGGGGACTACGGATTTTTTATTACTTTTATATTTCTTACATACTTTCGAGTGTTATTCAGTAAAAATATTTTATAATTATCAGATATTATTTTCATATAGCAAAAATAGAAGATAAAAACCAATCTTTAAAGAGACAGGGGGGAACACATTTCAAATATGCTTTTTTCATAAAACGCAACATGTTGAATATTAGCCGAATACAATTTTATCTTTTTGTAAATGTTAATAAATTGATGAGTTATTAACAAATATTTCTTGTTTTTGATAGTTTTTTCTGCAATGTGGGTTAACTCCTTCTACATTAGTTTCTATAATTATACTTATTAAATTGTTAAGAAATGGTTCGATAAGTTTTGTGTTTTTTTCGCTACATAGCTGTATAACTCTTGCTGCACGCATGCTTATAGGGTATGGTTTAGAAATACAAAAATTAAAAATTATTTGAAAATACTTATGATTATTTCTTATCTTATCAACTAAAATATCTGCAATAGCACGGGAGCTATCGGTTTTTAAAATTTCAAGAAAATGATTTTCAATGTTTTCTTGCAAATCAAAAATATTTTGTCATTAATTAGGGTCTGTCTATAAACTCTGTGTCTGATTCATAATGTTCGAGTTTGAGGCATACGAAATTTTGAAAACCAAGGAGTTTACTGTAGTAAATGACTGTTTTCAAAACGAGTTTACCCCGTAGCGAAGCGTACTGGGGCATAACGAAAAAAATCGGACATTATGGACAGACACTAATTAGTGAGTATCACCAGTTCGTTGATGACCTTGTTTCGAAAAGTTTTTAGACTCAATAGGAAGTTTGCCAATATAAACATTTGAGCAACCTGCGAAATTTGGGTCGCCATCTGGAATTGAAACTCTAACAATATACCGTTCAGTTTTTTTAGGTGTAACTTCAAAAAACATTTTATCGGAATTCTTTTTATTGTCAAACATAACTTTGTCAACAGCTACACGTTGGGTATTCCAAAGTGTATCAACATTAACTTTTTTGCTTTTTACAACTAAATTACCTGATTCATCAGTAATATAATCGCCAGTTTCGTTAACTTGATAAATAACAGCTGTGTCTTTTTTGATACTTGCAATTGAACGTTTTGTTACTCTTTCTGGTCTAACAACTTTCCACGAAACATCGCCAAGTTCTGGGTCGCTGCAAACAAAAATACGATAACGCTGATTACCGTATAAAACAAAATTAACACTGGATGTATCACCGGGTGAAAGCTCTGCAAATGAAGACTGGCTACGATAGTCGTAATCACCTAAATTCTCTTTGCAAAATTTCTCTTTTTCACATTGTGCATTTGTTTGAATAAAAACTAACAAATTACAGAATATTACTGCTAATGTTATTACTATTTTTTTCATATATATTTTTGATTTCATAATTCTTCTTTTAAATTTAGGATATAAGTTGAGCACGTATTGCTTTAACCTTTGATGATATTTCATCAAACTGACGTTTAGTAATTATCTGGTCGGTATTATCATAAAGTTTATCAAACGATTGTTGTAAATTAAGTAATTTGTTATAAATATCTGCTTCTTTAGTATCCTCACCCATTGATTTATACATCTCTAAAATATTTTCGAGCAATAATGCCTGATCAGTTATTCTTATAACGATTTCATTATTTGCATCAAATTTATCAACCGATTTTATAGCAATATTAACACTTTCTATCCACGATCCTGTAATCATTAATGGTAACAAATTACCTTGTCCTTGTTGCTCTAAAAAGCTTATTGCTGTGCTATATGAATCATTACTTATTTGATAAAGTGAATCACTATTGCTCATATTTTGGTCAATACGATTAACAATTTTTTTATCAAAACCCTCTGTTAATCCTAAATTATCTGCCATCTTTTTTGTTACAGAAAAGTAAGAAAATGTTTCTTTATTATGTTTAAACACAGTACAATAACCTAAATCGGAAGCATAAATGCCTAAATTTAAAGCTTGCTTTTGTTTTGTGTTGTATTTTGAAACTTTATCAATAGAATTTAAATTTTCTTTATTAAATTTTGCGTTTGCGTCATAAATAAAAGAAAATAATTCAATTGGAGATGGAATTTTAACGATTGATTTTTGCAATTCGGAAACCTCTTTGGTTTCAGTTGAATCTTCAAGAATGTTTTCGGATGGGGGTGTAGTATTGTTACACGAACACATTGCAAGAGATATACTACTGAATAATAAAAGTTTTAAATAATTAATTTTCATACATTTTATTTTACGTTAGATTAATTTTCAAAAATAATAAATATTTGCAATATCAAAAAAAAATATTTAATATTTTTTTAATTTTTTTTTAAAGTGATTTATATATCAACTTGTTTTTCGCAAGCCTTGTCATCGAACTTTATACTCCAGACTCTTGACTTTATGGACAGGCACTAATTACGCTCATTGTAAATTAGTTTTTTTATTCCTCAAATCCGTAAGTTAAAAATTTTCGTATAATTTTTTTTTACAATGCAAAGATATTAAATTTTATTTAAAAAAATATTAGGTTTTTAACACTTACCTATCGGATCTGCGGTTCACACTTTCATGCGAGTGGGTGCGGGAACGAAGGATTACCAATCCATCGTAGCGGGGTAGAAGTTGTTTTAAAAATCTAAATATTCCTGAAAAAGCACTTCTAAATAAGATTTACCATTTCGGTTAATTCTTATACTATCATTTTTTGATTGATATTTTACCGAATAATAAACTTCCTGACTTTTATCGTAAACAATAAAATTATCGGGTTCAATCCATCCTAAACCACCATCAAATGCATAATATGCAAAAGATTTTGAATAAGAATTAAAAAGATTTATACTCCAATGGTATTTGTCGTGTTTTAAACCAAGTTGAGAAAGCAGTGTTGCAGCCAAATCGGTTTGTGAACATGGCAATTCGTATCTTTTTCCTTTATATTCTGGTTTTAAAACATTGCCGAAAAGTATCATTGGAACATGGCGATATTCAGGTGAGTATATCATCCAGTTGCGTGGTGAGTTATGGCTATGGTCGGCAACTAAAATAAAAAGTGTATTGTTATACCACGATTGTTTTTTTGCTTTCTTAAAGAAATCGCCAATGCAACTATCGGAGTAATATGCAGAATTTATAAATTTTTGTGCATCGCCACCCCAGTTAAAAACTTCGGGAAATGGCTGGTCATAAGGATTATGACTCGATAATGTAAATGCTGCCGAAAAAAATGGTTGTCGGTAACCATTTATTTTATTTAAAAATGCATCCAGCATATATTCATCATGCACACCTAATCGTCCTTGTGGAATATTTGAAGGAAAATCTTTGCCTTCAGTTATTTCGTCAAATTTGTTGTAATAAATTAATCCTTTAATATTTCCGTAACTCAATTGCCCCCCATACATAAACGATGTAAAATAACCTTGTTGTTGAAGGTCGCGGGCAATACATGGAACTTTTACATATTTATCGAGTTGATTTGTTATAATAACGTTAGATAATGCTGGATAACCACATAAAACAGCTAATATCCCTTGATCGCTCAACCCACCACTACCAACAGTATTTGAAAAAACAAACCCTTCACTTATTAATTTATCAATGTTAGGCGATATGCTATCGTATCCGCCAATTGAATGTATTAAATCGGCAGAATAACTTTCTAATAAAAGCAAAACAATGTTTGGGCGATTTGTTTTTAAAATATATAAAGTAGTGTCTTTTTCTGTACTATAAAGTGAGTCAACAGTTTTACGAGCATCACTTAACTTATAAAATAAAAATGGATTTGAAGTTTTATAACGCATATTTTTTGCAACGCTTGCCACAACATTCCATTGTGAATTTACAGCAGCAAGATTTAAAAAATTATTTTTTGAAAAATAAACATCGCTTTGATGAACCGGAATTGGCTGATACCCACCTCTGATACCCAATGCAATTAAAACAGGTGTTAGTACTAAAAAAATGAATGAATACATATAGTTGCGCTTATTTACAACAAATCTCTCGTGAATATATTTTCTATATAAATATATCGCCAAAAAAGTAAAAGCAAAAATTGCAATTAATCCAAAAAACACTTCTGTCCATTTTGCTGAACGATAAACTTCGGAAGGTTGGCTTAAATATGATATTGCTTTAAAATTCATTTTTACTCGCCATTCATTATATAATGGAAGCTCTCCAATAGAAATAACAATTGACACAAATATTATTAAGTAGTTATACCATAAATTAATAATGTAAATACCTTTCCATTTAATTAGCGACGAAAAAAATATTAAAATAAATGGAAGGCTAATAATGTAACTTGCTGCAGATATATCAAGGTAAATACTATGCCAAAATACTTTTAATATTTCCCAGAAATTAGCATTAAACAAATCGTTATAATTATAAACTAAAAAAGTTAACCGTAACAATTGAAAAAACAGCATCAAAAAAATAAACTGTTTAGCAAAAATTAAAAAAATACGTTTTGCCATTTGTTTTATTATTCTATGTTCATTGTCATACAATTGTCATACATAGTCATACAGTAGTAATAAATGGTTATTTGATTGTCAGGATTTATATTGCGGTTAGAAAACAATTGTGTGACCATTGTGTTAACTATTGTGTAACCATTGTTATTATTGTTCATTGTTTAAAAAAGTTTTTAGTTTCGAGTTTTAGTTTACTGTTCACTGCCTACTGTTCACTGTTCAAAAAAGTTTAATGTTTATTGTTTGTGGTTAACCAAAACCCAAAACTATAAACTCGAAACTATTTCTATTTAATCCAGTTTTGTTGTAAAATATATTCGGCAATTTGAATTGCATTTGTTGCTGCTCCTTTTCTAAGATTGTCGGCAACAATCCATAAGTTTAAACATTTTTCGCGAGATAAATCACGTCTTATTCTGCCAACAAAAACTTCATCTTTGCCCTCTGCAAACAATGGCATTGGATACTCATTTGTATTCGGGTTATCTAATACAATAATTCCTTTTGATGATTTTAAAATACTTGTAACTTCTTTTAAATCAAAATCGTTTTCAAATTCTACATTTACCGATTCAGAATGTCCGCCCATAATTGGTACTCTTACTACCGTTGCGGTTATTTGAATTGTTTTATCGGAAAGAATTTTTCTGGTTTCATTAACTAATTTTTGTTCTTCGGTAGTGTAACCATCGGGCATAAAAATACCGCCATGTGGAAAGCAATTTAAATCAATTTGATGAGGATAAGCTTTTTCGCCATCAACTCCTGCTCTTTCGTTTTTAAGTTGTTGAACAGCTTTTACACCAGTTCCAGTAACTGATTGATATGTTGACACAACCACTCTTTTGATTTTGTATTTTTTGTGAAGTGGTGCAAGAGCTATAACCATTTGGATGGTAGAGCAATTTGGGTTTGCAATAATTTTATTTTCGGGTTTTAAAATATGTGCATTTACTTCGGGAACTATTAAGGGAACATTTGGAAACATTCGCCACTGCGAAGAATTATCAATTACAAAAGTGCCGGTTTTAGCAAATTCAGGTGCAAAATTAGATGAAACTGTTGCACCAGCCGAAAAAATAGCGAAATCTGGTTTGGCAGTAATTGCTTCTTTTATTCCAATTACTTGAATATCAGTTCCTCTAAAAATAATTTTTTTGCCTACCGATTTTTCCGATGCTACTGGTAAAAGTACAGTTAAAGGAAAATTATGTTCGTCAAGAACTTTTAGCATAACGCTACCAACTAATCCGGTAGCACCAACTATAGCAACTTTCATGTTTAAAAATTTTTAATCTGCAAAAAATGAATTAATTAATTTACCGCTTTCATTCCACTCTTTATTCTCTTTTATAAGTCCATCTTTATAAATTACTTTTGCTCTTTTATTTCCATTTTCAAAATAATAATACCAAGTGCCAATTTTTTTCCCAAAGTTGTATTTTTCATCCGAAATAATTTGTCCTTTTTCATTATAGGTTTTCCAATTTCCATCTAAATTACCGTTAGTATAATTTCCTTCAATTTTCTTTTTTCCATTTTTATGATAAGCTGAAAATTCATCTTCTTGTTTATTATTTTTGTATGTGCAACTCAATTCCAATTGTCCGTTATCGAACCATTGTTCCGATTTTCCATTTAGTATGTTATTTAATAAATATTGTTCCAGATTTTTATTTCCGTTTTCAAACCATGTAGTTAAATGCTGATTTTTTTCGTCATCAGTTTTTTCGGCTTTTAATTTTTTATTTGGAAAGTATTGTTTGTAGCCAGTTGGATTTCCGTTAACAAAATTTACTTCATTACTCACATTTCCATTGTCGAAATACCTTATAAATATACCATTGAGTTTACCGTTTTTGTATTTTTTTTCAAATTCTATTTTATTATCTTTATTGTATTTTCGACAACAACCAGTAAATGGTAAATTATCTGATTTTAAAATTGCAACTTTATTAACATCTGATAAATCGTCGGGGCTTACATATTCGCTACTACATGAATAAAATAAAACTAACAAAAAAAGAAAAACTATAAGTGGCTGTTTAAAAAAATATATTTTTGCCATTCTGCTACAAAAAGATATAGGATTTCTTAAAAATAACATTACAAATTATTTTTTAAAAATTTCTAAAAATATAATTATTGGGCATTTATACCGTGACAATTTTTATATTTTTTTCCACTACCACAAGGACAAGGGTCGTTTCGTCCAACTTTTTTCTCAACTCTTACGGGTTGCACTTTTTGTTCTTCTTGTCTGTTTTGTGAGTTTTGCGATTCGCCAATTGAACCAGGTCGCCCTGTTTCAAATTTGCTCATATCGAGCTTTTTGGGAGCTTTTGCTTCGTGAACTTGTTCTGGATTTTGAATAGGAATGTGTCCTTTAGTCAATATTGAAACTATTTCTCTGTTTGCCCTGTCAATCATATCACGGAACATATCAAATGATTCAAATTTGTATATCAGCAACGGGTCTTTTTGCTCATAAGCAGCATTTTGTACCGATTGTTTTAAATCGTCCATTTCGCGTAAATGTTCTTTCCACATCTCATCAATGGTAACAAGAATTGAAGTTTTTTCAAATGCTCTTAATAATTCACGACCACGAGTTTCGGTACTTTTCTTTAAATTTGTAATAATCTGAAAAACACGAGTTCCATCGCTAACCGGGACAACAATATTTTCATAAACATGCCCGCTTTTCTCATAAACATCTCTAATCACAGGATATGCTTGCTTAGCCATCAACTGTGATTTATTCAAGTAGTTTTCGTAAACTTTGTTATAAGTCGTTTCAATTATGTCAGTTGGCGACAATGATAAATATTCCTGTTCCGAAATTGGTGATGCAATTGCTAAATATCTTATTAACTCCAGATTAAATTCATCAAAAGTAGCATTACCATGATTTTGATTTACAATTGATTCGCTAACATCATAAATAGAATTTGAAATATCAACGCTAATTTTTTCTCCAAAAAGTGCATTTCTGCGACGTGTATATATTACTTCACGTTGCGAGTTCATTACGTCATCATATTCCAATAAACGTTTTCTTATTCCGAAGTTGTTTTCTTCAACTTTTCGTTGAGCACGTTCAATTGATTTTGTAATCATAGAATGTTGAATAACTTCACCTTCTTTAATCCCAAGCCGGTCCATCATTCTGGCAATTCTGTCGGAGCCAAAAAGACGCATTAAATCATCTTCAAGACAAACGTAAAACTGCGATGTTCCGGGGTCGCCTTGACGACCTGAACGACCACGTAACTGCCTGTCAACTCTTCGCGATTCGTGACGCTCTGTACCAATAATTGCTAAACCGCCTGCGGCTTTAACTTCGGTACTTAGTTTAATATCTGTACCACGACCAGCCATGTTTGTGGCTATTGTTACAATACTGCCTTTACCAGCTTCGGCAACAATATCAGCTTCGCGTTGATGCAATTTTGCATTTAAAACATTATGTTTTATGCCACGGAGTTTTAACATTCTGCTTAATAACTCCGAAATTTCTACGTTTGTTGTTCCAACAAGTACAGGTCTGCCTACATTTATAAGTTCTGCAATTTCTTCAATTACAGCATTATATTTTTCGCGTTTGGTTTTGTAAACTTTATCCTGCATGTCTTTTCGAATCATTGGGCAATTTGTTGGAACAACGACTACATCTAATTTATAAATATTCCACAATTCACCTGCTTCGGTTTCGGCAGTACCTGTCATACCTGCAAGTTTATGGTACATACGGAAATAATTTTGTAATGTTATTGTAGCGAATGTTTGAGTTGCTGCCTCAACTTTTACACCTTCTTTTGCTTCAATTGCCTGATGTAAACCATCGGAATAACGACGACCTTCGAGAATACGACCAGTTTGTTCATCAACAATTTTTACAGCATTATTCATAACAACGTACTCAACATCCTTCTCGAACATTGCATAAGCTTTAAGTAGTTGATTTATTGTATGAACACGCTCTGTTTTTATTGAATAATCGCGAATTAATTCATCTTTTGCAACAAGTTTTTTATCGGCATCTAATCCCGATTTCTCAATTTCTGCAATGCTTCCACCTATATCGGGCATTACAAACATGTGAGGATCATCAGTTGTATTTGTAATTAAGTCAATACCTTTTTCCATCAGTTCTACCTGATTATTTTTTTCGTCAATTACAAAGAAAAGATCTTCAGTAATTTCGGGCATTCTTTTAGAGTTGTCTTGTAAATACACATTTTCAGTTTTATGCATCAAGGTTTTTATTCCTTGTTCGCTTAAAAATTTTATAAGTGCTTTGTTTTTGGGAAGTCCTTTATAAGCTTTTAGCAACAACACTCCACCTTTCTCATTATCACCAGCTTGAATTAATTTTTTTGCCTGATTTAAAAAGTCGTTAACTATATTTTTTTGGGCATTTGCAAGTTTTTCGACTTTAGGTTTATATTCATTAAAAAGTTGGTCGTCGCCTTTAGGTGTTGGACCACTGATAATTAAAGGAGTTCTGGCATCGTCAATTAAAACTGAGTCAACTTCGTCAACTATTGCGTAATGATGCCCACGTTGAACTAAATCGACGGCATTAATTGCCATATTATCACGAAGATAATCGAATCCAAACTCATTGTTTGTGCCAAATGTTACATCGGCAAGATAAGCATTACGACGAGCAACCGAATTTGGTTGATGTTTGTCAATGCAATCTACTGTTAATCCATGAAACTCATATATTGGTCCCATCCACTCGCTATCACGTCTTGCAAGGTAATCGTTAACTGTAACAATATGTACACCTTTACCTGCTAATGCATTTAAAAATACAGGTAATGTTGCGACTAATGTTTTTCCCTCACCTGTTGCCATTTCGGCAATTTTCCCCTGATGAAGTACCATACCTCCAATAAGTTGCACATCGTAATGAACCATATCCCATGTAATCTCATTACCGCCTGCTAACCAAGTGTTTAGCCAAATTGCTTTGGAACTTTCAATAATTATACTGCTTCGTTGAGCTGCTAAATTTCTGTCGTGTTCTGTTGCTGTTACTTCAATTCTTTCATTTTCGATAAAACGACGAGCTGTATCTTTAACTATTGCAAATGCTTCGGGCAATACTTCAAGTAAAACCTCTTCAATTTTATTGTTTACTTCTTTCTTTAATTTATCTATTTGTATATAAAGTTTTTCTTTTTCGTCAATATTTATTTCATCATCTTCAACTTTTTCTTTAAGTTCGGTTATTTGCTGTTCTTCAGGTTTATAATAATTTTGAATTTTCTCTTTTAAAGCATTTGTTTTTTCGCGTAGTTGGTCGTGCGACAAGCTTTGAAGTGTATCGTAAACCAACCTGACTTGTTCTACTACAGGAAAAATAATTTTAATATCTTTATCGGACTTAGTACCAAAGAATTTCTTTAATAAATTGTTAAATGATGCCATGTTTAATATTTAAAAAAACTTTCAAAGTTAGTTTGATTTTTTTGCATTCTCAAAAATTAAAACAAATAATTGCTAATATGCTGTGAATGGTTAAAATTTTAAATTTTATTTTTTTATTTACTCACCCTAACCCTCTCTACAAGTAGAGAGGGAACAAATTGTAAAGTTAAAACTTTAACCGTTTTGAGTATAGTAACTAATTTTAATAATTGCCTTGATTTTAAATGTTGAAAATGTACGTTACTATTATATTTCACTTTAAATTTTTTTTATGGTTTCTGGTATTATAAAATTAATAATTTGTATATTTGTAAAAAAAATAAAATTATGTACAGGCAAATCATAATTCCTGATAGTAAAAGTTACCTGCTTAATCTTCCTGCAAATTTTATCGGGAGGCAAGTAGAAATAATTGCTTTTCCTGTTGAAGACAAGAAGAAAGCAGAAGATAAATATTCGGTGGAAAAAGCACTGAAGTTTTTTAAAAAATATGCAATTGATTTCGGCAGAGTAGTAAAATGGAAACGTGAAGATTTGTATGAATAATATTTTTCTTGACAGCAATGTTTGTGTGTATGCTTTTAATAAAAGCGAGCCAAAAAAACAACAAAAAGCATTTGATTTGCTAAAAGAGAATCCCTGCCTAAGCTCACAGGTAGTTATTGAATCGTATAATGCCTGCCTTAAGAAACTGGAACTTACTCAAAAAATTTGCGAAGAGTATGTTTTATTTCTTACTAACATTAGTCGTATTGTTGAAATTAATGATAAAACTATTTGTTCAGCCATTTCAATTAAAAGAAAATATCGTTTTTCTTTTCTTGATTCCATGATAGTAGCTTCTGCACTTGCATCTAATTGCAAAATTTTATATTCCGAAGATATGCAACACAAACAAGTTATTGAAAAAACTCTTACCATTATTAATCCGTTTATTTAAATTGAAATTTATAATACAGAAATTAGAAAATTAAAATATTTAATTTTGTATTTATACAATTAAAATGAAAAGAATACTCATATTGTTATTTGTTATTTTTACTTTAATAAATACTTTTGTTTATTCGCAGATTGATTCTACAAAAGTTGCAAAAAGATATTTTGGTTTAAGTTTACAACCCAATTATCAAGGTTTAATTTCTTATGCAATTATCGAAATTTCTGATAGTGGAGTAGTAACTCGCACATTTTTAAGCCGTCGCGATTGGCTGCATCAAATTGTTGGGATTCAGCAATCGTATGCTAATCCTGATGAGAAAAACATTTTAAAAGATGCAGGAATTGATGGACCGGATATTTTAGATGAACTATGGAAACTACGTTATTCGGAACCGCCTTATGAAGGTTCACCTTCCGAAAAAGGTTGGGCTGCAAAAGTTCGTATGCCATCTGAAGGTCAAATGGATATGCTCAGAGCGTTTGGTATAAAAAATATAAACGATTATTTTTGGGGTGAAAATTTATTGAAACTTTTAAATGCTATTGAAGATGCGGGTTGGGTTTCGGAATATCAGAATAAGTAAAGGTTGCAGTTAAAATAATGTGCAATATACGAGATTGTTACTGTCAAACCGTACAAAATATGCACAGTGTTCTGATGTTTCAAATAACACTGTCATAGCTATTGGTTTTAAGTGTTATTATGCACAAAGCGTTATTGTTTTATAAATTTCTTTACCGCAATTCCTTTGTCATTTTTTACTTTTATAATATAGACCCCGCTTGAAATATTTGCTAAATCAATTGACATCTCTAAGTCATCGCTATAGATTGTTTTAATAATTTGTCCTTCGATAGTTGAAATTTCTATTGTGGCTTTTTCAGGAACAACGATTGTTATTTTGGTTGTGGAAGGATTTGGAAATATTGAAATTCCATGATTATCGTCCTGACTGTAAATTTCAACAGTTGATACAAGGAATAGAAGTGTGTCGGACCAATCACTCCATCGCACGTTTTGGTCGCGGTAACGCATACGCCACAAATAAGTCTGGTTCATTAACAATATTCCTGAATTGACAGTATAAGTCTTCAAGTCAATGCCATTATTTAGATTTACAGGATAAAAATTTGGAATGCCGGAGTCCCCATAATAATCTTCAACATCGCGTATAACATCAATCAATGGGCTATTAAAATCTCCGGAAATTGGAGTAATCTGGAATTCTGAACTCATAAGCGTATCCAAACCGGAGAATGCACTTGCTGTGAGTATAGGTGTGACTGTTGCGACTCCACTCGGTGAGATAGCGACTGGTTTGTCAGGTGCTGTCTGGTTCAGGAAACGATGCCATTTATCCATTACTTCGAGGTTTCGGGGTTTATCCGGATTACCCATGCTGTACATAGTAGTGTTCACTGTCTTTGTGTTCATATCAATATCTACAAGCATAAAACAATAATTATCAACGGATTTTTGAATTTCAGGATAATCAGTCTGGTTAGTGTACATTCCCCAGCGGTCGAGATTGCCGCCTGCACCTCCGCATATAACCGTACGAAAATCCCAGTTGCTGGAATGTGTCGTCCTAATAGTGCCACGTTCATAACAATGCGAATGTCCGTGAGTTGTCATGACCATTTTAGGATAACTGGCTTCGATGGGATAAAGATAATCATTGACATAGGAAGAATTTCCATCGGGCCAGATTTCACTATGAGCAGGCTGATGGTTATAAGTAAAAATAAAATCTATATTTGGATCAATCGCGGAAGTGTTCAACTGGGTCTGGAGCCAGTTAGTTTGTAGTGCATCATTATACAAGCCATTGGTATTCATAGCTATGAACTGGCAGTTTCCAAGATTAAATGTGTAATATTTTTCATTGAATCCTGTAAGGTCTTCATATTTCATGAACTGGTAGAAATAATTATTCTCGTATTCATGATTGCCAATGGATATCATACATGGAACATAAGCAGATAAACTTGAGAAGGGATTAAAATATTCGTTCATATAGCGACCTATATCCATTCCGTTTTCGCAAATGTCACCGGAATTCATAACAAAAGAAATCGAATCCTGCCAATTGTTGCCATACAATTGCTTTAAAAGAAATACCGATGTATCAACAATTGAAGCACTTTTTAATACGTATGTCTGGTTATCTCCAAATTTCAGAAACCGTATATGCCCATTGGCTGTTCCTGAATTTGGCGGAGTGCGAAAATGAAATATTTCAGAAGTATCTGTTCCGCTATTGCAACTATAATAATATCGGGTATCGGGCAGCAGCCCAGTTACTTTTACAGTATGCCAGCGATTAATTGTTGGAATGAAACCTATATCTTCATAAGCACCGGTAGCGTATAAACCCAAAGAAGGTGTAGTTCCATATTGAACTATTGTGGAAGCATTGTCGTATGAATTCCAACTGATGTAAATGGAATTTGTTGTCGGAGTCTGAAGGTAAGGTTCGATATTTGAATAATGAAATCCTGTAAGGTCTCGAACTTCAGCAGCCGTAAGCGGAGTATTGAACAAAGCAAGCTGTGCAACATATATCAAATTGTCTTCGCCATCATCGTCTGCAAAGAAAAGTATTGTTGGATCAAGGGAATATCTTCCGTCGGTAACCTGACTGACGCCATCAAGAACAAGTTTTCCATCTACATAATAGCGAAGGCTGCTATTAAGGTCAACGGTAATAATAATACGGTACCATTCATTTGCTTTTAATGAAAATCCTGTATAACCTGTAACGCTGATGCCAATCTGATTAAATGGATTGATGAACATATCACCATCGTTACTATTTGCCTGATTGGTTTGGTAAAAACAATGGTACTCTTGAGGATTATCAACCATAACATCGAACATTATAGAATATTCATTTACATACATGCCACCACCATTAGCAGGTATTCCATGTGTACAGGTGTAATAACTTCCGGCATCTATAGCAACTGCTCCATCATTAACAGCAGAACCTGAAACAGCAGTATGCGTTCCGGTAAGAACCATATCATTACCAATGGTCGCATGCAGTAAATCAGATGTGTTGTCAAAAGTCCAGTGTCCAACAAGACTTGAAGGCCAAATTTGTGCAAAAGTTTGCGAAGAAATGATGATAAATACAAAAATAGAAATAAATTTCATTCTCATGTTAATAGTTTTTAATCTCTCAAAAGTAAACAAAATTTTATTTAGAGTCTGTCTATAATGCCTGATTTTTTCGTTATGCCCCAGTATGCTTCGCTACGGGGTAAACTTGTTTTGAAAACTTCATTCTGCTTAGGCAGAACTTTTCGCCATTGTTTGTGTTATCACAAACAATGTGTGCATATCATTTGCTCGAAAAGAGAACCGATAGCTATCGGTTGCAAATCGCTTGTAAAGACACAAACGAAGGCAGTGAGATTTTTCAAAACTTCGCAAGCCTCAAATCCTATAGCTATCGGATTGAATATTATTGTCAGACTCTCGACTTTACAGACAGACGAGTGTCTGTCTATAAAGTCAGTGTTTGATTCAGAATGTTCGAGTTCAAGGCATTCGATGTTTTTAAATATCAGGAGTTTACTGAAGTAAATGACTGATTTTAAAAACGAGAATAACGCAGAAATCGGACATTATGGACAAACACTATTTAATGTTGTAATTACGAGCAAGCTGGCATTACGAAAATAAATTAATTTATCAGTTTATTAGTAACAAAAATTAAAAAAAATTAAATTTGTAATATTTTAATTATTGATTTATACCTTATTTATTACTGTGACAATATTTACAATTTCAAAATCTCTAAATCGTAATCTTAAAATCGAATAATGGCAGTAAAAAAATTTGCTAAAACAATTTTAAAATTAATGCGTTGGGAATTAATTGGCTCATTTCCCGATAATAAAAAAGTATTAATTATTGCAGCACCTCATACAAGTATTCAGGATTTTATTATGGGTTGGCTTGGCTTGCATAGTTTTGGGATTAGTGCAAAATTTATTATAAAAAAAGAGTTTTTCTTTTTCCCAGTTGGACCAATAATCAGAGCCTTAGGAGCAGTTCCTGTGAAAAGAGGCGATAGAAATAACGATATGGTAGCACAAATGGTTGAACAATATAAAAAACGCGATTCATTTTTTCTTGTAATTACACCTGAAGGAACACGCAAAAAAGTTAAGCGATGGAAAAAAGGATTTCATCAAATTGCTATACAGGCTGGCGTTCCAATTGTTATATCAACTGTTGATTATGGGAAAAAGCAATTAGGTGTGCTTTCGACATTTAACCCAACAGAAGATTTCGATGCCGATGTGAAAAATATTAAAGAATATTATATTGGTGTTGTTGCAAAATATCCCGAATGTTTTACTTTAAAAAATTAATTTTATGAGCATTTTAAAAATATCTTTAATACAGAGCAACCTGACTTGGGAAAATCCTGACAAAAACTTGCAAATGTTTGAAAAAAAAATTACAGAAATAAAAAGAGAATCAGATATAGTTCTTTTACCTGAGATGTTTACAACAGGATTCTCGATGAATCCAAAACCATTAGCCGAAACAATGGACGGCAAAACAGTTTTGTGGATAAAGAAACAAGCAAATGAAAATAATTTTGCATTAGGGGGCAGTGTTATAATAAAAGATAATAATAATTTTTATAATCGCTTTATTTTTGCCGAGCCAAATGGTTTAATTCGTTATTACGATAAACATCATTTATTTAGTATTACTGGCGAAAACAATGAGTACACAGCAGGAAATGCTCGTACTATTATTAAATACAAAGGTTTTAAATTTTTATTACAAATTTGTTACGATTTACGTTTTCCTGTATGGATGCGTAATAAAAATGATTATGATGCAATTTTATTAGTAGCAAATTGGCCTGAGCGTAGAAAAGAAGCTTGGAAACAATTACTTATTGCCCGTGCTATGGAAAATCAATGTTATATTGCAGCTGTAAATAGAGTTGGAAATGATGCTAATAATATTTCTCACTCGGGCGATAGTATGATTTTAGATTATGCAGGCAGAATATTAATTTCGGCAAAACCTTTTAGAGAAGAAATAATAAATTATAAATTTAATCTTAATAATTTAAACGATGCTAAAGAGAAATTTCCTTCATGGAAAGATGCTGATGAGTTTGAGATAAAATAGAAAAATTTGTATCCACTCAAAATACAAATGTAAAATCAAACGAAATGGAACGCTGATGACGCTAATTGGTATGGTTTTCATAGATAAAATCATATTTTATCATAATCATCAGCGTTATCTGCGTTCTATTTTCCCTGCCTTTTTGAGAGAATACCTTATAAATTAAAATTAGTTGATATTAATTTGCCGTGAAGATTTTTCTTTTGCTTCTTCTTTTTTGGGAATAGTAACATTTAATATTCCATTTTTGTACGAAGCGTTAATTGAATCAACATTAGCAGAATCGGGGATAATGAAAGAACGTTTAAAACTTGCGTAGCTAAATTCTTTACGCATATATTTTTCGTTCTTTTCTTCATGCTCCGATTTTTTTTCGCTGCTAATTGTTAGCAAATCGTTGTGAAGTTCAATTTTATAATCTCCTTTTTCTAAACCCGGTGCTGCAATTTCAATTCTAAAGTTTTCTTTTGCCTCAACAATGTTTACAGCTGGTACGTTTACATTAACAGCCGAAAAGTTGCTGTTAAAAATGTTGTCTAAAAAGTCGTTGCCAAAAAAATGGTCAACTAAATTGTAATTTTTTAAAACTGGTAACATAATTTTGTCCTCCTAATTTTTTTATTGTTAATAATTAATTTTACGCTTTAGGATTTTCAAATTATATACCGATTGATGTTTTATTACAAAATAGCAATAATAATGTGCAAAATAGCGACAATGTGGCATATTTATTAATCTACAAGCGACAATATGTCTGTTTTTATAATCGTAAAAAATACAAAAGGTTAATTATTAGTTAGTTGCTAATTTTACCATTAAAAACTTTTCCAATAGGATAAATATTTTGTTGCTCATCTTTATATTTTGAATGTGTATAGAACCAATTTAATATAGCGTATGAGTCCTTTGGAAAATTTGGGTTATTTTTTACTTCTTTTTCGTAGCTTGATTTTATTGATGAATCTTTAAGCATTTCTATTGCAAGTGGCTCTAATACGTATGATTCGCCATATTCTTTTTGTTCGAATATTGAATTAAAATATCCCCATTGCAAAAGAGAGGCAGGTGATTTGGGTTCTAATAAGTGGGCAATAATTTTTGATTTTTCCTGATTCATTGGAATTACTATTGAACCATATATCAACTTTAAGTTTAAAGTAATGATATTCATTTCAAACGATTGTACTTTCTGGTGACCTTCATTTGAGCTTGTGCCTAATGTTACATTTTTAAATTTATAAGTATTAGCTGATAAAGTTGTATCGTAATTAATTTTAAAATATTTAATGTTATGGCTTTTTAATATTTCTTCGATAAAAGCATATTGTCTTGGTACAATATAATATTCAGGTAGTTGTGCAAAAGAGGTTGGTTTTAAATTGTTAAAATATGGAAGTTTATAATCTTTGTAATCAGAGCCGAATTTAAACCACAAACCTCCCGACAAATCACTTATTTCTTTAGTAAATTCTTTTCCTTTAAAGTCAATAAATACGCTGTCTTTTGAATATTCAAATGAGAGAGGAAAAGGTGTTTTTCTGAATTTTTCTGTTGATGAGAAATCATTTGCAGCTTGTTCTAATTGCATTAATTCTTTACCTGAATTATTAAGAACTTCTAAAGTGTAAACAAGCATTTTATATGTTGCAAAAACTCTGGTTTTGTAATCTTTAAGCATGTGTGTTTCAATTAACAACCCGGGACAATTGGCAATTGCTGTATAACCCTGCGATAACAGGGGTGGTGTAACCCAACTTTCTAATCCACTTTCAATATCGTGCCACTCTCTAAAGCTAACATAAGGAAAAATCGGATAATTTGCTTTTTCCATCGCATTTGTAACATAAGGCAAATATGTGTTTTTTTGCCAATTAGTAAGTTTTGAATCCATGTTACCATTTATTTCTAAACCATAAGTTAATGGATAAATATAGTCGGCGCCATCTGTTACATGACAATCTATAAAAAAATCGGGATTCCATTTGTTAAATAGCGTTAGCCATGCTTTTGTTTCAGGTGCTTCGGCTTTAATGTAATCGCGATTCAAATTCAAATTATTTGCATTTGTTCGCCATCCCATTTCTTTTGGACCATTTTGATTTATTCTGTTATATGCACTAAAACGTTCGTGCCCATCAACGCTGTAAATGGGGATAAAAACAACGGTTACGTTATTAAGTAGCTTTGAAATTTCGGGATTTGCTATAAAATCCCTGAATAACATTAAACCGGCATCTTTGCCATCTGGTTCACCTGCATGAATACATGCTTGTATTAATAAAATTGCCCGACCAGTTTTTTTAATCAATTCTGGATTTGTTAACTTATCCTTATCGGCTATTAATAAAGGTAATTCTCTGCCTTCCGGACTTTCACCAAATGACGCATAATGAATTATTGCTGACACTTTTGCAAGTTGTTTACAAAAACTTATTGTTGAATCGTAACGAGGTGTTTCTAAATAATTCGATTTTTCAAAAAAAGTTATTAATTTATTATTTTGTGAAAATAAGGTTGTTACAGCAAATAACATATTACACAATAAATAAAATTGTTTCATATTTTAAAATATTTTATTTTTCAAAAGTAATGATATTAAATAGTGTTTGTCTGTAAAGTCGAGAGAACTTGTAAATTTATATCATATTTATAATTCTGAACTTATGGGAATAAGGTATAAAGGTATATGGTATAAGGATTTAGCCGTCATTCCCTATTCCCTTATACCTTATACCATTGTTCCCTATAAATTAAAATGCTGATATTACGGACAGACTCTAAATAGTGTCTGTCCATAATGTCCGATTTTTTCGTTATACTCGTTTTGAAAACAGTCATTTACTACAGTAAACTCCTTGGTTTTCAAAACTTCGTATGCCTCAAACTCGAACATTATGAATCAGACACTGACTTTATAGACAGGCTCTAAATAATAGACAATATATCGAATAAGAATTATTCATACTAATCGCTATACTCAGGGCTGAAGCCCATGATATTTTATAATCTAACCCTACCTTAAGGTCAGGGTTACACAAAACAACTGAATAAACGGCTTTAGCCATGACATATATTCTTATTCAATATAAACTCTAATAATTAAGTTTAAAGATTAATTTTGTGGTAAATATTTCAAAATGGAAATTGAAGAAGGCAGCGAATATTTTTTTACAGTTGAAAAAATAATAAATCTTGCTGGTACCGAATATTTTGTTTTGTTAGCAGAATTTGATAAAAAATATTTGATACCTTCTATTAATTATATTGAATACAAAATAAAAACTGGCGATAAAATAAAGTGCAAAGTTGATAAGATAAATTGTAATGGAAAAGTATTTTTAGAGCCAGATTGTCCAATATATTCAGTTGGCGATAACGATGTTTTTACTCTTCAGGAAAAAGAAGAAAGAATAACCCATAAAACTTATAATGAATGCATGGTTATTAAAGCTGTAAGTAATAAAACCAATCGTGGTATTGTGCTTATTACCGAAAAACTTCAACAATGTTTGCAAGGTGAAAAATGGTTATGCGAAATTCAAAAAATTAAAAAGGGTGAAATGTATTTAAAACCAATTTCTAAAGTATAAGTTTATAATACAATTAAAACATACAACTTATAGAAAAAGAAAAATAAACAGGTATAACTTTTAATTTTTGTTCTTTAAGTTCCGAAAATTGTTGAGAAGATAACACATAACCTTCAGTAGTTTTTGGATACTCTTTTAAAAATAAGTGCAAACTCCTTAAACTTCCACTACTTCCGCTTTTTACTTCAACAGGAAACCATTTATTTGCTTTTTGAATAACAAAATCAATTTCTGCAGTGCTACTTTTGGCTTGCCTATCCCAATAGTAAACATTATTTTTTTGATTAATTGCAAATTCTTGTGCAACAAATTGTTCTGCCAAAGCTCCTCTGTATATTGATAATAAATCTGATTTCAGAAATTCTTCATTTGGAATAATGCCGCATAAAAAATTCATTAAACCAACATCAAGCATACTTGTTTTAAAGATTCTGCCTGATGTTATTTGCACAGGAAAACCAATTGGATTAATTGCACTAATTTGATGTATAATTCTTGCCATTAATAATGTTTGATATGCTTTTTTTAATGTTGGATTACTAAAACCATTAGCAAGTGTGCTGTATTTTGTTTGTTTTCCAACATTTCTGGCAATTTCTGTTAAAGCTGAATTTAAACAATTTTTATCAATCTGTGGAGTGTATTTGGCAAAGTCCATGCGTAAAGAATTTATTATTTCGGAATGCACTTCTGAACAATCCATTATGGACCCTGATTGAGAATATGTTTTTACACTCTCAGGCATTCCGCCTACGAAAAAATAATTTTTTACTTCTTTCAATAATATATCATGAACAGAGTCGGGTAAATAATGTGGTTCTTTAATAATTTGATTAAATAATTGCTCTTTGTTACTAGCTAAAAGAAATTCAGGAAATCCAAGTGGGTGCATTTCATAAAATTGAATTCTACCTACAGGAAAAGAAATTTTTGTTAATGCAAATTCAAGTAACGAACCAGTTGCAATCAAATGAATATTTGGCATTTCTTCGCAAAAATAGCGTAACGACATAATTGCTTTTTTGCACTCTTGTATTTCATCAAAGAAAATTAGTGTGTTTCCTTGTGAAATTTTTATATTTTTAACTAGTTCTAATTCATTACAAATTCTTTTGGGATTTAAGTCTGATTCAAAAATTTTTTTCAAGTTTGGCTCGCGTTCAAAATCTATTTTAATGTAATTTTTGAAATTTTTAATTGCAAAATTTGTAATTGAAAACGTTTTGCCTACTTGTCTGGCACCTCTAACTATTAATGGTTTTCGCCTTTTATCGCTTTTCCATTTTACTAAAAAGTCATCAATAAATCTATACATATTAAATAATTAGTTTAAAATAACAAGGCAAATTTAATACATTATAATTAAAAATACAAGGTAAGTTTAAATAATTTTTTTTATATAAATTTGCATTTGTGACTTGAATTCAGCAAATAATTAATCAATTAAAAAAAATCTATATTTGATTCAAAATTTGTCATAACAAAGGGGAGTATTATAAGATAAATATAGATTTATGAAAACAACAAAGTATTTAATTCTTTTTTTAATGTTATTTGCAACAGTTCAAGGGTTTTCTCAACGAAGTAAAAGGAGTTCAAATGGTGGCAAAAAGAATGAAAGCAAACAATATGTTATTACAGTTAGTGTTGGTATGGCTTATGGTGAAGCTTCGAATTCATATGAAACTGCATCATTTTATGGTCCGCATTTAATTTTTGGAATCAGAGAAAGAGTAATAAAATTAAGTAAAAATTATAACTTTTCAACTGATTTTCACCTTGGTTCACAATTTGCATTTTTAGAAAACGACACAAAAATGTATGGTTATCAAACTGTTCAAATTACATTTAATTTTAATGCACTTGCCGGTGCATATCCACCTAACAAAAAATCTCCAATTACTTTCCCAATTGGATTTTTTATTGGACCAGGTCTTTATGGTATCAATGGAACAGGTACTGATGTTGGTCCTATGCTAAACCTTGGTTTTCGCTTTAAATTAAGTAAAACTTATTTTTTTGATTTAAGGTTTTTTGGAGCATTTACAGTTTTTAATGAAACAGCAATTGGAGGTGCTACATTACAATTTCCAATATACCTGAAAAGAACAAGCGGTGGCAGATAATAAGATAAAACATAAATTTTAATTACATGAACATAAAAACATTATTTGTAGTAAGTATTTTATTAGTATTCTTTACTAACATTATAGCTCAAAAGAAAACAGCAACTTTTAATGACGGAACTAAAATAGATTATGAAATACTCAAAAATCATACTGACCAAATGACTCCATTTACTATGGATATTTATTTTGAATATCCTTATAACAATTTCATAAATTTAAGTTATTTTATTCCTAAAGTATGTTATTTAGAAGCAAATACAAATGGCTCTGGTGGTGGTATTGGTGGCTTATTGTTTTTTTATTCTTATGAAAAAACTAAAACAAAAAAAATGCCCATTGCTTCAAGTGTTGATTCCAGAGGTGGAACAGTATTCGTAGTTAAAGATGATTTAATTAAAAAGACATACATTGGCGGACACATAGAATATAATTTTATTTCAAAAAATAATTTTATATCATCTCAAACTCATGAAATTGCTTTGGGATTAGGATTGTTTTCAGGTAAATTTGTTAGATTAATTTCTGATGAAAATAGAAAAAGAAAATTAAAAACCACTCTTTCAATTTATAGTGATTTATTAATTTACAGCGATAGTAGTACAGTTACACCACCATTAGGATTTAGGGTTGTTGGACAAACCAGAACAATGGGTAGTAAATTAGGGTTAACATTAAAACTTGGTGCGCTTTATTATGATAAGGTTTATCCAATAATTGGTGCTGGGTTTTTGACGTTTTTTTAAAATTTCTAAAGCCTAAAAACGAACATATATTTATCGTCACCAGATTTGTAAAAATCTTTAATTATTGCCTCGGCTTTATATCCGTTATTTTCGTAAAATTTTCGTGTAGGAATATATTTTTCGGCTCCAGATGTTTCGGCAATAACTAATCTTCCATTTCTTTTTTTAATTGCCTCGTGAGTTTTTTCAAGAATAAGTTTTCCAATTCCTTTTCCGCGAAAATCGTTATGAGTAGCAATCCAATATAAATCGTAGCTTCCTACAGCACACGCAATAGGTCCATAGCATGAATATGAAATTGTTTTTCCGTCAACTTCAATAAACTGAAAAAAGTATTCCGATTTTTCCTGACCATTAATTAAAGCTTCTTGAGCTAATTCAACAGCAACAGGAATTTCATAATCTTAAAAAAAACAGTAGACTCAACAATATTTTCAATATCAATTAAATCGCTATCTTTTAGTTCGCTACGAAATGTTATATTCATTTATTTAATGTTTTTAATCGAATCTTCAATAAATCTTTCTACGGCATAAGAAAAAGAATAATTTGCTTTTTCGCAAGCACTATAAAAACCGCTACCTGGCGTAATGCATGGATTTGCATTAATTTCTAATACAAAAGGATTCCCATTATTATCTACCCTAAAATCAACTCTGATAAATCCTGATAAATTAAACGATTCCCAACATTCGATACAAATATTTTTAAGTTTTGTTACTAATTCTTTTTCTTCATTTTCATCAATAAAACTGCGGGTTGTATTTAGATATTCGAAACTATTTTCTTCCCATTTTGCTCTAAATCCCATTATTTTTGGCTTGTTTTTTGGAAAATTGTTAAAGTTCATTTCTGGAATTGGTAAAACTTCTGGTCCTTTGTTACCTCCCAAAACTGAAATATTAAATTCTCTTCCTTCAATGTATTCTTCAATAAAAAAATGAAACGGGCTTAATGTTTTAATTTTCTCGAATTTATTTACATCGGCACCTTTAAAAACCAAATCATCATCGAAACCAAGTGAGCCATCTTCGAGTTTTGGCTTTACAAGATAAGTTTTATTTTTATCTAATTTTTCTGTTTCGTATAATTCAAACCAATCGGCAGTAGGAATATTGTTTTTTCGCATCCAGTTTTTCGATAATGGTTTGTTAGTTGTTAAAAAAAGTCCTTCAGTATTAACTCCTGTATATGGAATTCTTAAATGATTGTAAAGAGCAGGTGCAAAGTAAAGTAATTCTCCATTATTGTTAATACTTTCTACTAAATTAAAAATAATATCCGGCTTTTCTTCAAAAAGAGATTTTTTTAACTTTGTTAAGTCAAGAGTTACGGTAATTTTACAAGTATTATAACCTAATTTGCGTAAACAATCTTCAGCTAATTTAACTTGGTCGAGTATATCCAATTCATCGGGACCTGCATTTTGTTGAACTTCGTTATATACAATTGCAATTTTTTCTATTTTCTTCATTCTTTTAATCTTTTGTTACTATTTTAGGTGAAATTAATTTCTCGCAAAGGCGCAATGTTCGCAAAGTATAAAGACCGCAAGGTGTTAAAAAAATCATTAATGATTTTTTTCTTTGCGTTTTTAAAGATTATTTGCAATTCTTTTAATTCCATATTTAATCAAATCAACATTAAAATTGACAAGAAGTCCCAGTTTTAAATTTGTTACTCGTAAATAGGTGAGTAATATTTTAGGAAAAGTGGATGACATTGTTTCTACTGATTTTATTTCAACAATTACTTTTTCTCCTACAATAATATCTGCTCTAAATCCTAAACCTAATTTTACTGTTTCATAAAATACAGCAATTTCAGCCTGACGCTTGTATTTTATTCCTATTTTATCTAATTCATAACATATTGCCGCTTCATAAATTGATTCTAGTAAACCAGGTCCTAATTTCTGATGAACCTTCAAAAAGATATTAACTAATATTTTGGCAATTTCGTTTTCAGTCATAAGTCTTTGCGTTCTTTGCGACTTTGCGAGATAAATTTATTGTTGCTGAATAGATGCAATCTTTTTATTGCCGATTTCATGAGCATTTCAATTAATTTTTGATAACTTATTCCAGCAAAACGGCAAAGAATAGGCAAATCGGAGTGAACCGGATTAAGACCAGCTAATGGGTTTACTTCAATAAAATTTATTTTTCCAAAACCGTCCATTCTTAAATCAATTCTGCCTCCATCTCTGCAACCTAAAACTTGCCAGCATTTTATAGCAATTTCGTAACAATTATCAATAATTTTTTGTTCAGGAACAATATAATCAATTACTTTTTGATAATTTTCTTTATTTTCTAAACTGTAAATTTTTGTTTTTTCATGTTTACGAAATACTACTTCCATTATTCCAACAGCTTTAGCTTCTTTACCAGTACCTACAATACCAACAGTAAATTCTCGTCCCGATAAAAATTGTTCGACTAAAACCGGCTGGTTATATTTTTTAAGAAGGTTTTTGCAAATTTTTATAAGTTCTGTTTTCGATATTATTTTAGAAAGTCCTGATATTCCTTTACCTGTTCCTTCGGCAATTGGCTTTGCAAACAATGGAAATTTTAAGTTAATATTTTCTAAATCGGAAATTGTTTCAACAATTACAAAGTCGGAAGTTGCAAGACCTGCATCACGAATAATTCTTTTAGTAATTCCTTTATGTAAAGAAACTGCAAGAACTAATCCATCTGAAAAAACATAAGGAATATTGTACGCATCTAATAAGCATGGAACTTGCGATTCGCGAGCTATTCCATACATTCCTTCGGAAATATTAAAAACTAAATCCCATGTTTTACCATTTGTTAATTTTTTAGCTAAATGCTTAATGTTTCCTATTCTGTCGGTATTGAAGCCAGCATTTTTAAGTGCATTTTCAATCCCTGCAATAGTTTCTTCTTTATCAAATTCGGCTGTTTCTTCTTCGGTAAATCCTTCTTTTAAATAATCAGTACGAAGGTCATAAGTTATCCCTATAAGCATGTTTTTTTAATTTGTTATTCTTCAATATAATCAGGATATAAATATGTTTTTCCTTCGTAATTTTTAAGTTCTAAACCATTTTTAGTGTGTGATGTTACATAATCAGGGAGCAGAGGAATTTTTCCACCGCCACCGGGAGCATCAATAACATAAGCGGGTATAGCGTAACCAGATATAAAACCACGCATTCCTTTTATTATTTCTAATCCTTTTTTTACAGTTGTCCTAAAGTGACCAGAGCCAAGTATAGGGTCGCACTGATACAAATAATAAGGACGAACGCGAAATTTTAATAAACCTGTCATTAGTTTACGCATTGTTTCAACATTATCATTTATACCTTTTAATAATACAGTTTGACTACCTAAAGGAATACCTGCATTTGCTAAAAGTGCAGTAGCTTTTTCAACTTCGGGAGTAAGCTCATTTGGGTGAGTAAAATGTATGCTTAAAAATAAAGGGTGATATTTTTTTAACATATCAACAAATTCCTGAGTAATTCGTTGTGGTAGTACTGCGGGAACTTTAGTACCAATACGAATAATTTCAACATGTTCAATGTTACGAAGTCTTTTTAAAATATACTCTAATCTTTCTTGAGGTAAAGTAAATGGGTCGCCACCTGATAAAAGCACATCTCTGATTTCTTCGTGTTTTTCGATATATTCGAATGCCGGTTCAAAATCGTTTAAGCTGAAATGTGATTTATCTTTTTTTGAAACCATGTGCGAACGTGTGCAGTATCTGCAATATGTGCTGCAAAATCCTGTAACAAGGAACAAAACACGGTCAGGGTAACGATGTACTAAATTAGGTACAGGACTGCTATTGTTTTCGTGAAGAGGATCGGATGATTCGCTAGGAAATATTTTATATTCGCTTGATGTTGGAACAACACTTTTAAATAAAGGGTCGTTAGGATTCGAAAAATTAATTAAACTTGAATAATAAGGAGTAATTCTTAACGGCATCAAATCTTTGTTTTTAGAATCTTGATTTTCGTTAAGTTTTATATTGAAAAATTTTTCTAATTGTGAGCTATATCTGAAACTGTTTTTTATTTGCCAATGCCAATCGTTCCATTCATCATCAGATATTCCTGGTAGGAAATGATTTCTAAAGTTTGATGTTGTTTTGTTGTCAGTTATTTTTAATAAAGCATCTATTATTTTGTGCCTGTTTATACGGCTTTTAGTAAGTAAACTTGGAGGTTCGTCTTCTTTGTTTACTTCTTTTTCTGAAATTAGTGAGTCATCTAACGAATTGCTTTCCATGATTTTAAATTAAAAATTTAATATTATTAATTAATAATTTTGTACAATTTTAAATTAAAAATCATAAGATTGTATCAATTAAATTCCATTATATTTAGATTTTTTCAACAATTATTATAAATCATCTGACTTCATAACAATCATTATATAAGTATATTATAATGATAAGCTCTTTAGTTTATTAACATACTCGTTTTTTTTATTTCAAAATATTCTTTAAAAAAACATTTATTAAACATATAATTAATTTATTAAATGTTATTATTTTATTAATTAAACAATGTGTATAATGTTATTATTATGATTAAATAAATATTTTTTATTTTTTTAATAAAGGGGACTTCTAAAAATTCAGTTTCGTCATGCTGTCCTTAATCAATCCTGAATCAAGTTCAGGACAGGATTGATTCAGCATCTCACAAAACGAAGCACTGTATTGAGATTACTCACATTTTAATTTTATGGTTCGACATGCTCACTACAAGTTTTCAATGTGCTTGCCCCGTTAGATAAGGCGAATTAAGAGTGTTCACTCTTTTAATTAACAAATATCTAACGGGGTGAATGAGATCGCATCGCTAAGTTGCTTCAGTCAATCCTTCCTTCGCAATGACACTATTTGTCCAGCTTTGGCGGGATTAGAACCCACCTAAAGAAAAAAGTAAATATTCATTATTTCAAATATCTATTTCAATATTCGTTCAATTTTACTATGTTTGTCTATTAAATAATTATTTTGGAAAAGCAGAGTATTGAAAATAAATTAAGTTCCTTACTATTAAAATCAAAAGGAGTTGAAGTAATTAGTACTCAACAACTACCGCCATCTGGTTCTAATAGAAAATACTTTAGATTAAAAACTTCAAACCAAAGTTTTATTGGAGCTTATAATCCTGACCCAAAAGAAAATTTAGCGTTTATTCATTTTACAAAACACTTTATTAGTTGTAATTTGAATGTACCTCAAATTATTGCCGACGATATTGATAATCACATTTATATTTTATCTGATTTAGGCGACACTACTTTGTTTTCTTTTATTGAAGAAAATAAAAATAAGAATAAATTTAATGTCATATTATTACCAATTTACAAACGAGTACTCGACGATTTAATTAAATTTCAGTTTAGTGGAGGTAAAGAATTAGATTATTCATTTTGTTATCCTCGTGATAGCTTCGATAAACAATCTATGATGTGGGATTTAAATTACTTTAAATATTATTTTCTGAAACTTGCAAAAGTACATTTTGATGAACAGGATTTGGAAAATGATTTCGAAGTATTTGTAAATTACTTATCAAAAGCTGATAGTAATTATTTTTTATACCGCGATTTTCAATCAAGAAATATAATGTTAAAAAATGATACCTTATATTATATAGATTATCAGGGAGGGAGAAAGGGTTCATTGTTTTATGATGTTGCTTCTTTATTGTATGATGCAAAAGCTAATATACCAGATAATTATCGTCAGGAACTTTTGGATTATTATATTAGTAAAATAAGTCGAAATATTAAAATTAATGAAACAGAATTTAAAAGTTTTTATTATGCTTTTGTACTTATTAGAATAATGCAGGCAATGGGGGCTTATGGATTCAGAGGATTTTACGAAAAGAAAGAACACTTTTTGAAAAGTATTCCTTATGCTCTAAAAAATTTAGAGTGGTTACTGCATAATGTTAAACTTAATATTAACGCAAATACATTATTTAATATATTAGAAAACTTAACTGTTTCGGATGAACTAAAAAAATTTTCGAATAAAGTTTTACCACAAAGTTCTTTATGTGTTAAAATTTATAGTTTTTCATTTTTGAAATCAATTCCTTACGATAATTCCGGCAATGGTGGTGGTTTTGTTTTTGATTGTCGTGCCTTGCCTAATCCCGGAAGAGTTTTAGAGTTTGAAACCATAAATGGACAAAACATAGAAGTTATTGAATATTTGGATAAAGAAGAAGAAGTAAAACAATTTCTTAACAATGTGTATAAAATTGTAGAGCAAAGTGTTGAAAAATATATTTCAAGAAAATTTACTAATCTTCAGATTTCATTTGGTTGCACAGGCGGACAGCATCGTTCGGTATATTGTGCCGAAAAGCTTGGGGAATATTTGAAATATAAATATCAAATAAACATTGAAGTAGAGCATACTAACAAAGATAACTGGAAGAAATAATGACAACAACTGCAAAAGCAATGATATTTGCTGCGGGATTAGGAACTCGCCTGCAACCACTAACATTGTGCAAACCAAAAGCTCTTGCCGAAATTGATGGAATACCACTTATCGAATATGCAATTAAAAAATTAATATATTTCGGCTTTAATAAAATAGCTATTAACGTTCATCATTTTCCTGAACAAATTTCAGATTTTTTAAAATCGAAAAATAATTTTAATATTGAGATATTTATTTCTTACGAAAATGATAAATTATTAGATACAGGTGGGGGACTTAAAAAAGTTACAGATTTTTTTAGCGATAAAAAACCGTTTTTAGTATATAATGTTGATATTTTAACCGACCTCGATTTATTAACATTGTACAATGAACATATAGAATCTGGTGCTCTGGCTACATTAGCTGTTAGAAACAGAAAAACTTTACGGTACTTTTTATTCGACCAGAATAATTTTTTATGTGGTTGGAAAAATATGGCTACTAATGAAATAAAAATTCAATCTAAAAGTATTACAAAATTACGACCTTTTGCTTTTAGTGGAATACAAGTTCTTAATTATGATATATTTAACTTAATAAACAAGTACGAGGGAGCTTTCTCTATTACAAATTGTTATGTTGAACTTTGTTCAAATTATAAAATAATGGCTTATAATCACGATAAAACTTTTTGGATGGACATTGGAACAATTGAACGCCTATTTGAAGCAAATGAAATTTTATCGAAAAATAATTTTTTATTGAAGCGGGATTAAATACAAAAAATTTGATTGAAACCAGTTAAATCCTTAATCATAATTCCTAAATCTTATTCCCACTCAATTGTGGCTGGTGGTTTAGAGCTAATATCGTAAACAACACGATTTACTCCTTTAACATTATTGATTATTTTATTTGAAACCTGCGATAAAAATTCATAAGGTAAATGAACCCAATCGGCTGTCATGCCATCGGTGCTTTGAACAGCACGCAATGCAACAACCTGCTCATAAGTTCTTTCATCGCCCATAACACCAACAGAATTAATGGGTAACAAAATTGCACCGGCTTGCCAAACCGAATCGTATAAATCGGCTTCTTTTAATGATGAAATAAAAATATTGTCAACTTCCTGCAAAATTTGAATATTTTCTTTTGTAATTTCACCGATAATTCTTATTGCCAAACCCGGACCAGGAAATGGATGGCGATTTAAAACATTTGGGTCGAGTTCTAATTGCTTTCCAACACGTCTTACTTCATCTTTAAATAAAAGACGTAATGGTTCAATTATTTGTAAATTCATTTTTTTTGGCAATCCACCTACATTATGATGCGATTTTATTGTTGCCGATGGTCCGTTTACTGATAATGATTCAATTACATCAGGGTATATTGTACCTTGTGCCAACCACTTAACATTTTCAATTTGTTTAGCTTCGGCATCAAATGTTTCGATAAAAATTCGTCCGATTATTTTTCTTTTCTGCTCCGGACTGCTTATTCCCTTAAGCTGTTCAATAAATTGCTGCGAAGCTTCAATCCCTTTTACATTTAAGCCGGTTTTTTTATAAACTTCTAAAACTTCGTTAAACTCATTTTTTCGAAGTAAACCATTATTAACAAAAATGCAATACAAATTTTTACCAACGGCTTTGTGTAAAAGTAAAGCAGCAACCGATGAATCAACACCGCCCGATAATCCTAAAATTACTTTATCGTTTTGTAATTTGTTTTTTATTTCAGAAATTGTTGAATCAACAAATGCTGCTGGAGTCCACAATTGTTCGCATTTGCAAATATTTACAACAAAGTTTTTTAATAGCTCTGTTCCTTGCGTAGTATGATAAACTTCGGGGTGAAACTGAATTCCGTATGTTTCTTCATTTTCAATTTTAAAAGCAGCAACTTTTACACTTTCGGTGCTCGCTGTTATTTTGTAGTTGTTTGGTATTTTAGTAATTGTATCGCCATGCGACATCCAAATTTGTGTACCTATTGTTATTTTATTAAATAATTTATCGGAGTTTTCAATAAACGATAAATTAGCCCTCCCATATTCTCTGGTATTTGATGGTAATACTTCGCCACCATAGTGCTCCGATAAATACTGTGCACCATAACAAATTCCCAAAATTGGTAATTTCCCTTTAATATTTTCTAAGTCAATTTTTGGTGAATTTTTATCGCGAACCGAAAACGGACTTCCCGATAAAATTACTCCTTTTATACTATTATCAAATTCAATTTTACAGTTAAAAGGAATTATTTCGGAATAAACATTAAGTTCTCTCACTCTTCGGGCTATTAGCTGAGTATATTGTGAACCAAAATCAATTATCAGTATTTTTTTGAGCAATTATTTTAATATTTTATTGTGTAAAGTAAAGAAATATGCTGATAAAAAACAAAAAACTATTTTTAATATACTAACGACGAAATAAATTGTCGCATTTTTTATAGGGAAAAATGGTATAAGGTACAGCTAAGCTGTTAATAATTCATTATTATTGAAAAAAAATTCTCCCAGTTTTTTGTACCATGTTAGTATTTTCTCAATAGTTGCAGTTAAAATTCTACATTGGATATTCAACATTTTACATTTACCCCGTTTGATAAAATTAATAAAACAGGAACAACTACTAAAATTAAACTATCTAGTGTTTGTCTATAAAGTCAAAGATTTTCAAAAATGAAAGCCCAAAACCTCAAGACCCAAGTCTCAAATCCCAAGCCCCAAACTTGGAATTTGGGATTTGGAATTTGGAGCTTTATACTATTATTACGATATTATAGACAGACTCTACATAGTTAACGAGAAACGTTTAAAAACTTTAACAGTAAGTTCTTTATCGTAGTTTTGTAAATATTGGCGAACAGTTACTTTATTTTCTTTTACAAATTCCTGATTTAGTAAAGTACTATCGTTGTAAAATTTATTTAGTTTTCCCAGTGCTATTTTTTCGAGCATAGTATCTGGCTTACCTTCAGCACGAGCTTGTTCTTTTCCTATTTCTAATTCTTTTTCGATTACTTCTTTAGTAATATCGCTTTTATCAATAGCAATTGGATTCATTGCGGCAACTTGCATTGCAATGTCTTTCCCAACCTGAGGGTTGCTTACCATTTTATTAAAGCCAACTAAAGTTCCGATTTTACTTCCATGATGAATATATGAGAAAACGTGTTCAGCAGAAATAAACTGATAATATGAAATATCAATTTTTTCGCCAATAGCAGCTATTTTATCTAATATTAAATCGTTAACAGTAAGATTATTAACTTTATTTTTTTTTAATGATTCAATATTAGATGGTTTTTCTTTGTAAGCAATTTCAGCAACGGTATTTGCTAAGTTAATAAATCCTTCGGTTTTTGCAACAAAATCAGTTTCGCAACTAATAGCAACAATAATAGCTTCTTTACCATTTGGGTTAATTTTTGTAACAACTAATCCTTCGGTAGTTTCGCGGTCTGCACGTTTAATTGCAACTGCTTGCCCTTTTTTGCGAATTATTTCAATAGCTTTTTCAATTTCACCATTCGATTCGGTAAGTGCATTTTTGCAATCCATCATTCCTGCACCTGTAAGTTTACGTAATTTTGTAATTTCAGCAATAGTTATCTGAGACATTTTTATTTCTTTTAAATTATTCTTCTATTATTTTCTATGAATTTCTATTTGTATCGTTTATTATTCGTTGTTCAAAAAAGTTTCGAGTTTATAGTTTCGAGTTTATTCACTGCCTAATGTTTTCTGTTCATTGTTTTAACTTCTCACTTTTTACTGTATCAAGTTATTTAGTTATTAGGTTATTTGTTATTAAGTTATTAAGTTATTAAATTATTTCAATCTATTTCTATTTATTGTTCACTGTTTATTGTTATATTTTTTTGGTTTAGAGTTTTTAGTTTATGGTTTTGAAAACCAGAAACCTAAAACTTCAAACTATCTGTTTATATTTATTTCTATTAATTCAATGACTTATTAAAATTTATTTATCAGTAAATTATTCTTCCTTTTTATACTCTACCGATTTTTTTATTGGACTTCTTTTTCTTAATTCTTTTTTTATCGAAGTTTTCTTCGGTTTTTCTTCAGTAATTTCTGCATTTTCTACCGCGTCAACAATAACAGTTTCGTTTTCACCTTCTACTAAAGCATTTGCTTCATTCTTTTTCTTGCCAGCTTTTTCATTTTGTTGAGTTGCGTCTTTTTCTTTATCCATCCTTCTTTCTTCTAAACCTTCGTTTATTGAAGAAATTGCATTATCAAGAATTAATGAAATAGAATTTGAAGCATCGTCGTTAGCTGGTATTGGAAAATCAATATTATTTGGGTCAGAATTAGTGTCAACCATTGCAAATATTGGAATACTTAAGCGATGTGCTTCTCGTACAGCAATATGTTCTTTTAAAACGTCAATTATAAAAAGTGCTGCAGGTAAGCGAGTTAAGTCAGAAATACTGCCTAAGTTTTTTTCTAATTTAGCTCTTTTACGATTAATTTGTAATTTTTCTCTTTTCGATAAATTTAAAAATGTTCCATCAGTTGCCATTCTGTCAATTGTTGACATTTTCTTAACAGCTTTACGGATTGTCGGGAAATTTGTAAGCATTCCGCCAGGCCAACGTTCAGTAACATAAGGCATATTTACTTTGCTTACTTTCTCTGCAACAATATCTTTAGCTTGTTTTTTTGTTGCTACAAATAATATTTTACGACCAGATTTTGCAATCTGTTTTAAAGCATTGCATGCTTCGTCGAGTTTGACGGCTGTTTTATAAAGGTCAATAATGTGGATTCCATTTTTCTCCATAAAAATATAAGGAGCCATATTAGGATTCCATTTTCTTTTAAGGTGTCCAAAATGTACACCTGCTTCTAATAATTCTTCGAATGATACTTTTGACATGTTATTTATTTTAGTTTACTTTCTTATTGTTTTAGCAATTGGTAGGTAGCTCTTATATTTAAGAAGTCCTAACAATTTAGATACTAAACTACATTTTCAAAGCCCCAAATTCCAATCCTCAAGTTCCAAAACCCTAAACTTCAAACTATAAACCCGAAACTATATAATATTAACGTTTACTGAACTGGAATCTCTTACGAGCCTTCTTTTGTCCAGGTTTTTTACGTTCAACTTCGCGTGGGTTACGAGTTAAAAAGCCTTTAACCTTTAATGCCGGTTTTACTTCGGGAGTTAATTTAACCAAAGCTCTTGATATTGCTAAACGAAGTGCTTCGGCTTGTCCGTTAATGCCACCGCCATCAAGATTGACTTTTATATCGAATTTGTTTTCTACCTGAGCGGTTTGAAGTGGATTTGTTACAGTGTTTTGCAACTGTTCGGTAGTAAAATAATTTTTAAATTCTCTATTGTTGATAGTTATTATTCCGCTACCTTCTTTTAAATAAATGCGTGCAATTGCAGCTTTTCTTCTACCTATTGTATTAACAATTCCCATATTTATTTAATTGTATTTATATTAATTAATTTTGGTTTTTGAGCTTCGTGTGGATGCTCAGTTCCTGAATACACAAATAAATTGTGTATTAGTTTTTTTGATAAGCGATTGCGTGGTAACATTCCTTTTACTCCGTGTTCGATTATTTTTCGCGGGTCTTTTATTAATTGTTTTTCTGGGCTGATAAAACGTTGTCCACCAGGATATCCAGTATGATGAACATATTCTTTGGAAGCCCATTTATTCCCTGTAAAATTAATTTTTTCGGAATTAATTAAAATAATATTGTCTCCACAATCAACATTAGGTGTAAAACCTGCTTTGTGTTTACCTCTGAGAATTACGGCTATGGTTGAACATAATCTTCCAACTACCAAATCGGTAGCATCTATTACTAACCATTCTTTTTTTACAGTTGCTTTATTTAAAGATACTGTTTTGTAGCTTATTGCGTCCACTTTTTTTACTAGTTTTTACTTTATTTAATAATGATAACCGTTATAAATTACGGACTGCAAAAATACAATTATTTTTTTAAAATGCCAATATTCTTAAATTATATTTTAAAAATATTTTATATGTTTACATTTGCCTCTCTATGTTGTTGAATATAAGCACGCAAACAATTATAAATAATTTTAAATTTATGTTTGCAAAATAATAATTACAAGTTTTCGTTAAAGTAAAAAAAATATATATATGCAAATTATAAAATCCTTAATTCTAAATTTATAAAATGCCACTATTTAGCCAGACTATTCATCGGAACATCTATCTTTTTGGACTTTTGTTGCTTGTTTTTAGCTTGCCACTTTCGATGTTTGGAACTAGTTTTTCTCAATTAATTATTTTGGGCAATTGGATTTTAGAGGGAAAGTTTCGCGAAAAATTTAAGATATTAAAATCAAATAAATCAATATTATTTTTTGCTTCAATTTTTTTTATTCATGCTTTATGGTTGTTACCACCTCAGGATTATAGTTATGCTTACAACGATTTAAAAATTAAAGTACCATTATTAGTTTTACCTGTTTTAATAGGTACATCAAATTATTTATCTGCTAAAAATATTAAATTAATTTTAATAGTTTTTGTTTCTGGTGTTTTATTAGGCTCGCTAATAAGTCTTTTTCGATTCCTCTTTTATTCGTCAATAAATGTTACTAATTACCGCGAACTTTCTGTGTTTATTTCACATATCAGATTTTCATTAATGGTAGCTTTTTCTTTATTTATACTATTATATTATTGTTTTATTAATCGGGAATTAAAATTTAACAATGTGCATAAATTCATCGCAATATTGATTTCGCTTTGGTTAATTGTTTTTTTATTTTTATTGAAAAGTTTAACAGGATTAATCGTGTTTAGTGTTATTGTTTATTTATCAATGGTTTACAGAGCAATTATTATTAAATCTTACTTTAAATGGCTCTATTTTTTTATTTTACTAATAATACCCGCACTACCAATTTATTATGTGTATGCAGTTTCCAAGAAATTTACTAACATCGAAATTATTGATTTATCTATAGTTGACACATTAACTCTATCGGGAAATAAATATTTGTTTGATGTATCGAATAAATCAGTTGAAAACGGTAAATTAGTTTGGGTTTATTATTGCCCTGTAGAATTAAAATCGGAATGGGGAAAAAGGAGCAAAGTATTGTTTGAAAGTAAAGATATTAATGGAAATGAGGTTCAATATACTATAGTAAGATATTTAACTTCAAAAGGTTTAAGAAAAGATTCGGTTGGAATATGGAGTTTGAAAAACGAAGAAATTAAAGCAATTGAAAGTGGTGTTGCAAACTATACATTTTTAGAAAAATGGAAAGTTTATCCATTAGTATATAATGCACTTTGGGAATTATACGAATATAAAAAAACAGGGAATGCGAGCGGTCATTCGTTGGCACAAAGAATAGAATATTTAAAAACTGCAAAAGAAATTATTAAAGAACATTTTTGGTTTGGTGTTGGTACAGGTAATGTTAGGCTTGCTTTCGATAAAAAATATATTGAAATGAATAGCCTTTTAGAAAACGAGTGGCGATTAAGAGCACATAATCAATTAGTTACTTTTTTGCTTACATTTGGGATATTTGGCTTTATATGGCTCATATTTGCATTGTTTTATCCTGCAATAAAAGAAAAAGGATTTAATGATTTTTTATTTACAATATTATTTCTAATAATTATAATCTCATTTATTAATGAAGATACTTTTGAAACTCAAGCTGGAGTTACCTTCTTTATAATATTTTATAGTGTGTTTATTTTTGGAAAAGAGAAACAATATAGTAACTATTCAGTATAAGAATTATCACGCAAAGGCGCAGGG
>Ga0154308_1191_pt1 | contig 59793 bp, 49 predicted proteins | sample RifGroA2_FD_105602 | JGI IMG/M metagenome (GOLD analysis project Ga0154308, IMG submission 105602) | Bacteroidetes bacterium GWA2_32_17
CCAAACTTGGAATTTGGGATTTGGAATTTGGAGCTTTATACTATTATTACGATATTATAGACAAACTCTAGATAGTCGTCTTTCAGACTTTAAATAAATAATTAAAAAAATATTTATAAAATATTTCATTTTAAAATAAATTTAATACCTTTGCAGTCCTTATAAAATAAATTTTTACATCATGTATGCTATAGTTGACATTGCAGGACAACAATTTAAGGTAGAAAAAGGCAAGAAATTGTACGTTAATCGCCTTGAAGCCACTGAAGGCAGTTCTTTGGAATTTGAAAAAGTTCTTTTAATAGATAATGAAGGCAAAGTAAAAGTTGGTGCACCTACAGTAAAAGGAGCATCAGTTTCGGCTAAAGTTTTAAGTCATTTAAGAGGAGATACAGTTATTGTGTTTAAAAAGAAAAGACGTAAAGGCTATCAAAAGATGAATGGTCATCGTCAATACCTTTCGCAGGTTGAAATAGAAGATATAAATTTAAAATAATTAAAAATATTCAGATATGGCACATAAAAAAGGTGCGGGTAGTTCGCATAACGGTCGTGAATCGCACAGCAAACGGCTTGGAGTAAAAATTTACGGCGGTCAGCTTGCAGTTTCGGGAAATATAATTGTACGTCAAAGAGGAACAGTACACTTTCCCGGCGAAAACGTTGGAATGGGTCGAGACCATACACTTTTTGCACTTAAAAACGGAAGAGTTGTTTTTAAAAGAAAAAAGAACGACAAATCTTATGTTTCTATAGATACAGTAGAAGCAGTATCGGCAGAATAATTTTTTTTTTTCATATTTTTATCCCGATTTTTGCTTGTCAAAAATCGGGATTTTTTTAAAATATTATGTTAACACTTAAACTTATTCAGGAAAATACAGAGTTTGTTATTGAACGTTTAGCAGTTAAAAATGTTGATGCCCGTAAAACAATCGGAAAAATAATAGAACTCGATAATAAAAGAAAATCTGTTCAAAATCAGTCGGATAATAAACTTGCCGAACTCAATAAAGTATCGCAGCAAATAGGCGGATTAATAAAATCGGGGCAAAAAGAGCAAGCCGAAAAAGCAAAACAAGTTACTGTAAATTTAAAAGAAGAGATTAAACAATTTACACAACAGTTAGCCGATGCCGAAAACGAGCTTAAGGATGTACTAATAACACTTCCAAACCTACCACATTCATCGGTGCCAAAAGGAAAATCAGCCGAAAACAACGAAGTTGTCCGCACAGGAGGACCAGCTATTTTTGAAAATAGTAATCTGTTGCCCCATTGGGAATTAGCAAAAAAATACGATATAATTGATTTCGACCTTGGAAATAAAATTACAGGTGCGGGATTTCCAGTTTATAAAGGTAAAGGAGCAAAATTTCAGCGTTCGTTAATCAGCTTTTTTTTAGACGAAGCTATAAATGCAGGTTTTCGAGAAGTAATTCCACCATTTATGGTAAACGAAGATTCGGGTTATGGAACGGGGCAACTTCCCGATAAAGAAGGACAAATGTATCATGATGCAACTGATAATTTTTATTTAATTCCTACTGCCGAAGTGCCTGTAACAAATATATTTAGAGATGTAGTTGTTAATGAATCAGATTTTCCTGTAAAATATACAGCTTATTCTCCTTGTTTTAGACGTGAAGCCGGTTCGTACGGAAAAGATGTTCGTGGATTAAACAGATTGCACCAGTTCGATAAGGTTGAAATTGTTGTTATTGCAAATCCAAAAGATTCATACTCACAACTCGAATTAATGGTTAAACATGTAGAATCATTAGTTACAAAATTAGGTTTACCATACAGGATATTAAGACTTTGCGGTGGCGACATGGGTTTTACATCGGCTTTAACTTACGATTTTGAGGTTTACAGCGAAGCTCAAAAACGTTGGTTAGAAGTAAGTTCGGTATCAAATTTTGAAACTTTTCAGGCAAATCGCTTAAAATTAAGATATAAAGACGATGCAACAAAAAAGAATCAGCTTGCACACACATTAAATGGTAGTGCATTGGCTTTGCCACGAATAGTAGCTGCTTTGCTCGAAAACAATCAAACTTCAGATGGTATTATAGTACCCGAAGTATTAATTCCTTATACTGGTTTTAAGATAATAAATTAGAGTTGTATTTTTTTTATCTTTGTTAAAAAATTAATCCAATGAAACGAATTACATTTATTTTATTTGTTGTTATTTCTGTTTTTCTAAATTCTTGTCAAAAAGAAGATGACCCCAATTCACAAAACACAAATATAATTGGCTCATGGAAAGTTTCAGAAAACAGCACAACTTATGGTCAACAGAATTATTATGTTGATATTTCGAGTGATACCACAGCTTCAAACAAAATAATAATTGACAATTTTTTTGGTCTGGGTTTAGGTAAAAGTGTACCCGCAACACAAAGTGGACAGACTCTTACAATATCAAATGCAATAATACCAGGATATATTTTTAATGGTACAGGAAGTATATCTTCAAATTATAATTCTATCTCGTGGAACTATAATGTAGATGATGGTAATGGACCTGAAAATGTTACCGCAACTTATACCAGATATTGAAATATATATATTCCTGATATTTAGACAGAATAAATTAAACTGCATATTTTACTTTTGTGGAATCCGATAGCGGATGCCTTGACCATTTATTGCCACGACCTTCAGGTCGTGGGTTGAATTATGAAGAGGAGAAGCGGCTTTAGCCAAAATGTTTTTACTAAATCCGTGTAATTTCAAAATCTCATTATATTCCTCGGTTAACTTTCCGAAAGTTTGCCAAGCCACAAGCCGAGTTAACTTTCGGAAAGTTTGAAAATAATATTATTTTGGCTAAAGCCATGTTATTTATTTTAATATTCCACGACCTATTGGTCGTGGAATATAGATTATTTTCAACCTAAAGGTCGTGGCAATAAACATATTTATTTTGCAACAATTTATTTGGAAAGATGTCTATTATTTTTTGAAGTCTGAAATAAAAATAATTAGCTTTGCATAAAGCAAATATTATTTGTGTACAATAATCAATTTTCTATGTTTAGAGTAATTAAATTTATTTTTATAGTTTCGTTAATGGCATTTATATTAACATCATGCGATAGAAATAGAGTATTCGATGAAAATAAAGAAATTCAAAATACTGTTTGGAATCGTCATAATATTATTTCGTTTAAAGTACCTGTTACCGATACACTTTCGATAAATAAAATTTTTGTAAACATCAGACATGGTGGACAATATGAAAAAAGCAATATTTACATTTTTATTAATATTATTGACCCAAGTGGCAATAAATTACGCGATACGGTTAATTGTATATTAGCCGACGATAAAGGAAAATGGTACGGAAGTGGTTTGGGCGATATTTTTAGTTGTCAGATTCTTTATAAAAACAATATTTCATTTCCACATTCAGGAAATTATACATTTGAATTAGAACAAGCTATGCGCATAGATAATTTAAAAAACGTTGAAGATGTTGGTATTAGAGTAGAGAAAATTAAATAATATTTAGCGGTGGGAAAAAATAAGCTTGCACGTTTTGCCGAAATGGAAACTCTGCCTAATGTTGTTCAGGTTCCTTTTAACGAAGCATTAAATACAAAATTTCAATTTAAAGGAATTTGGAAACAAGGGTTTTTTAAAAAAAATAATCCTTTAGTTCTGGAATTGGGTTGTGGTAAAGGCGAATATACCGTTGGATTGGCAAAACGATTTCCCGAAAAAAATTTTTTAGGAGTAGATATTAAAGGTTCCAGAATGTGGGTTGGTGCTAAAAAAGCTTTTAACGAAAAAATTTCAAATGTTGCTTTTTTAAGAACAAGAATTGAGCTTATTGATTCGTTTTTTGATACTTCAGAAGTTGATGAAATTTGGCTCACATTTCCCGACCCGCAAGTTAAACCCCGAAGAGCAAAAAAAAGATTGACCTCATCAGAGTTTTTAACAAAGTACAGGAAGTTTTTAAAAAATGATGGGTGTATTCATTTAAAAACAGATAGTTTTTTATTATTCGATTACACACGAATGCTTTTGAATTATAATTCGTTGCAAATTGTTTCGGAAACTAATGATTTATATTCTTCAGAGTTTGCAGATGATATTAGAAGTATTCAAACTCATTACGAGTCATTATTTGTTGAGAAAGGTGAAAAAATCACATATTTAAAATTTAATATTTACTCACAAAACAAAATTATAGAATTGCCCAATGAAGAGGAAATTAAGCAATAAATTAGTTGATTCAACTAGATTAAACAACAATTTTTTCGAAAGAGTGTTTGAAGTTGCCTGTAAAATTCCTGAAGGCAGAGTTACTTCTTACGGTGCTATTGCAAAATGTTTAGGTTCGGTACGTTCGGCTCGAATGGTGGGATGGGCAATGAATCAATCACATTTTTGTAAATTTTATGTGCCTGCTCATAGAGTTGTAAACAGAAATGGGCTACTTACCGGTAAACATCATTTTGAAAATGAAAATCAAATGCAGGTGCAATTGTTAAGCGAGGGTATTGAAGTTATTGATGATAAAATAATAAATTTTAACAAATATTTTTGGGACCCTTGTAAAGAATTAATCTAAATAATTCTTTATCTTTGTAAAAAAATAATAAAATGACAAACGAAGATATTTTAGAGGTATTAAAAACTGTTCATCATCCCCAAGAAAAAACAAATATTGTTGAGTCGGAAATGGTTGCAAATATTGCAATAGATGAAAAAAAAGTAAAAATAATTTTACAATTCAAAAAACCAGTTGACGCTTTAGCAAATTCTGTAAAAAGAAATTGCATTCAAGCTTTAGTCGAAAAGTTTGGAAACGAAACAGAATTTGAAATTGAAAATTTGTTTAACGAAAGAAAAATTGATAAAAGACTTCCATTTAATGGCGTAAAAAATATTATTGCAATAGCTTCAGGAAAAGGTGGTGTTGGAAAATCAACTGTAGCAGTTAATTTAGCTGTTGCATTAGCACAACAAAGCTTAAAAGTCGGATTATTAGATGCCGATGTTTTTGGTCCATCAATACCTAAAATGTTTGGAATAGAAGATGCAAAGCCCCCAATGAAAGAGGTTGATGGCGTAAAATATATTTCAACTGTCGAAAAATATGGTGTAAAAACCATGTCGGTTGGCTTTTTTGTAAGTAAAGAACAGGCTCTTGTATGGCGTGGTCCAATGGCTACAAGTGCATTAAAACAACTTATAGAAGAAGGTTACTGGGGTGAACTTGATATTGTTTTAATTGATTTGCCACCTGGCACAAGTGATATTCATCTTACTTTAGTTCAAACAGTTGCAGTTACCGGAGCTGTTGTTGTAACAACACCTCAGGATGTTGCACTTGCCGATGCAATTAAAGGTATTAATATGTTTAGAACTAAAGATATTAATGTTCCTGTGTTAGGATTAGTTGAAAATATGGCTTGGTTTACCCCAGCCGAATTACCCGAAAATAAATATTATATTTTTGGCAACGGTGGTGGTGAGCGTTTGGCAAAAGAATTAAATATTAATTTATTAGGTCAAATTCCTATTATACAAAGTATATGCGAAGGTGGCGATAATGGAACTCCAGTTGCCCTTAACTCGCAAAGAGCTGATGGAAAGGCATTTGCCGAACTTGCCAAAAAAGTATTAGTTGCACTTGAAGAACGTAATAAATTTGAAGATACAAAAAAAGTAGTAATGAATAAATAAATATTTTATGAAAAAAGAAGAAATTTTAACAAAGGTAAATAATGTTCTTGATTCGGTACGTCCTTATTTACAGGATGATGGTGGAGATATTGAATTAATAGAAGTTACTGATGATATGATTGTAAAAGTACGTTTACAAGGTGCATGCGGAACTTGTCCTTACAGTCTTATGACTTTAAAAAATGGAGTAGAAGAAACTCTTCGTCGCGAAATTCCTGAAATAAAAGAAGTTGTTAGCGTGTAAAGAACTTTATTGCAATTCCCTTTTTTTGCGTATTTTTAAAAATATTAAATCAAAATTAATTTACTATTATTTTTGATTTGTATTTGTTTTTTGTAGATGTTTGAATAATAAGAATATAATTTCCTTTTGCAATATTTGAAGTGTTAATTTCAAATTCATTACCTTTTCCTTTGTTTTCAATAACAACTTGATTATTAATTCCATATAATGTATAGGTATAAGTTATACTATTATTTGTTTCGGGTATTTTAATAAAAAATTTATTGTTTGTCGGATTTGGGTAAACGTTACTCTCGGCTAAAAGAATAGTATTTACTTCAACAGGCAGTAAAATTGTTGCTGATAAATATGATACACATCCTGTAATTGAGGTTAAAAGGCAAGTATAAACTGTTCCTGGTACTGGATTATTTATTGTTATTGACATTGTTGTATCGCCAGTATCCCATAAATATTCGAAACCAAAAGGAGCTGTAAGTGTAACCTGATCATAATTTTGTGTATAATTTACATGAATTTTATTTGAATCACAACCACAAGATAAATATGCATAGCCAAAATGCCCTGATTGAGCACAATCATAAGTTGTAAATTCAAATGAAATACTTTGTCCAATAAAAGGAGACAAGTCAATACCTACTAAAGCCCAGTCCTTCCAACGAATGCTTCCAAAGGATTGAAATCCTGGAATAGAACCTCCTGAAACAATATAATATGAACCACATAACCCTACTGATGAGCCACTTGTTTGTAACTCTATATTAAATTTAGGTTGTTCTAATTGAGAATGAGATGGATCTTCCAAAACAACAGCATACCAGTAATAAAAAATTGCATTTGAAGAATCAATTGTAAAAGAATAAACTAATCTTTCGGCTTCGGCACCAACACTCTGGTTCCCCAAACGTGCTCCAACGCTTAATCCGGGAGGTAAAACACTTAACATATTGTCTGTGTTATGGTCAGTTCCCGGAACATTCATAATTGTATGTCTTCCCGGTACTATGCCAGGTGTATAGCAACAACTATCATAAGTACCAGTATATCCTTGCCAATTAGTAAAATCCTGAAACGAAAAATTGGCATTTGGGCAACCATTTTGAGAAAAAACAGAAAAATTAAAAATTAATATTTCTGTAATAAATGTAAGAGAAATAAAGGTTTTCATATTTTTATAGTTTATTGATACTCAATCTTATCTCTCAACCTCAACTCTTAACCTCAACTCTTAACCTCAACCTCAACTCTTAATCCTTACCTCACCACCGTTACGCTTCCCGATTTTTCGTGCATAACCCCTTTAAAATCTCTGAATTTAACGAGCCAAGTGTAAACCCCAACAGGTGCTATTTTTCCACCTTTTACTTTACCATCCCAACCTTGTTCCATGTTAGTAGATTCGAAAATAACTTCGCCCCAGCGGTCAAAAACAAAGAGTTCGAAGGTGTTTAAATTTATTCCGTTGCCAAAAACTAAAAATGTTTCGTTTTTCCCATCTTTATCGGGACTAAAAGCTGTTGGTGCATAAAAGGTTAACACATCCTGTATTTCTATTATGTCGGTTATTGTATCACTGCAATTTTTGTCGGTATAAACAATTAATGTAACGTCATAAGTTCCTGTAGGATAAGCAGGATAACGATGTGATGGAGTGTAAATATTTGATGAGTCGCCATCGCCAAAAAACCATCTTACACTATCGGCTAATTGCGAATAATTATTAAACACAATTATTGGTTTTATTATGGTTGCTACTGGTGGCTCGGGCTCAAACTGTGCTACCGGTAACGGATAAGCCGTGAGCCAATCCTGATAAAAATTAGTGGTTTTGCAGCCAAAAACAGAAGTTACCGTTACTGTTACATCAAAATCGCCGGCTTGATTGAATGTGTGTACCGGATTTTTTGAATACGCCGAACTGCCATCACCAAAATCCCATAAATATGACTGACCTATATCGGGGCTTCCTTCGTTAAATGAAACGGTGAACGGAATACAACCTGCCTGTATATCGTAAGTCGGAAAATTTGTTGGACTTGGATATACATATACATAAATTTCTGATTGTGCCTGATAATCACATCCATCTTTTACCGTTATCTGATATGTGTGTTGTGTGTTAGGAAAAATAGTTATTGGTACAGTAGTTTGTACTCCATCTATATAATATATGTATGGCTCTTTTCCATCATTAGCAACCGCACTAATTACAAAACTTTCGCCCGGACAAATAGAATCTTTATTTTGACTTACACTTAATAAAAGCGGAGGATAAACATATACTTCTACATTGCTTATACTTGTGCATTGATTTGCATCTGTTACCACTATATAATAGTTTGTTGTTACGTGTGGTGCAACTGTTATTGACGAGTTTGGTGAACCTGTATTCCATAATAGTGTGTAAGGGTACATTCCGCCTGTTGCCGATGCTGTAAGTGTTGTATCGTTGCCGTCGCAAATCGAAACATTGTGCAACATATCTATTACAAGTTTTGGCGGTTCTGTTATTATTATGCTGTCTTTTACTGTGCATCCATTAATATCGGTTACTGTAACTTTATATATATTTGGCGAAGCATTTACTATTGTTGAGAATACCAAACCATTAGACCATGAATAATTATAATTTGGAGTACCCCCTGCTACTGATGTAAATACTTGTCCATCGCCAAATCCATTACACGAAACATCTATTTTACTTAGCGACAACGTTAAAAGTGGTGGGTTTAATACTGGTATTGAAGTTATTGGCGAAACGCATCCATGTTCAGTTACGGTAAGTGAAATATTGTTTGTTCCTGCGTTTGAATAATCTATTTCGTAAGGTCCATTATTTGAGCCAGAAATTATATTTGCATTAGAAAAAGTCCAACTAAATTGTGCATTTAATAATTCTGCATTACCTATATAAGTAACAGTAGCATCATCGCCAAAACAGTTAATTTGGTCAACTGTAAATGATGATGTTGGGATATAATTAAATGTTATTAAAACTGTGTCTGCATCGGTACAACCATTGCCATTATCTTCTGCCCATATAAAATTATAATCGCCATAAACAGTTGTTGTAACGCTTGAGCCAGAAAAGTTTTGATTATCAAAACTGCTGGATCCGGGTCCGCTTAATTGGCTCCATGTTCCTGTACCGTAACTTGGGGTAGCAATTAATGTAAATGTTAAGGAACAAACAGAATCACGAACACCAGCATTTGAAACTGGCTGGTTAGTAAGTGTTAAAACCATATTGTCGCTATCAATACAACCGTTGCCGTTATCTTCGGTCCATGTTAAATTATAAACGCCTTGTGTTAATGTGCTTACAGTTGTATTTGAAGAATTTGGTAAATCAATATTTAATATCCCAGGACCAGAAACTGTCCATGTACCTGTTCCCACTGATGGAACTGCTGCTAAATTAGTATCTAACTGGCAAATATTTATATCAGTTCCGGCATTTGCTGTGGGCATCTGAGTAAATGTTATAACAACAGCATCGGAATCAATGCAACCATTAGTATTATCTTCGGTCCATGTAAAAGTATAAACGTCATTACCTGGAACCGTAGCATTAGCATTGGGAACATGTTCGTTAGGAGAAAATGTAGCAGTTGCAGGTACCGATGTCCATGTACCTGTTCCAACTGACGGTATTGCATTTAAGTTATAAGTCAATAAACAAAGTGCAGCATCAGTTCCAGCATTTGCAACAGGAGTTTGGGAAAGTGTAACCTGAACCTGGTCGGAGCTAACGCAATCGTTTCCATTATCCTCAGTCCAGGTTAAAACGTAAACGTCTTGTGTTGTAGTTGTTGATATTCCTGATAAAGCATCGTTTATATCTGTAAAGTTAATTGTTCCGTTACCAGAAGTTTGAGTCCAGGTACCAGTACCAACTGTAGCAACAGCTGCTAAAGTAGTATTTAACTGACAAACATTAATGTCGGTTCCTGCATTAGCAACGGGCATTTGTGTAAATGTAACAGTTACATTATCGGAACTTGTGCAAGCTGAGTTTACTTCGGTCCATGTAAAAATATATTGACCTTCAACAGAAGCTGTAACTGCTGTTGTTGGCAAGTTTACATTGCCAAATATTATTGTTCCTGGTCCTGCAACTGTCCATGTGCCTATACCTACACTCGGAATGGCTGCCATAATAGTGTTTAGCAGACAGAGGGTTTGGTCGGGACCGGCAGAAGCAATCGGGGTTTCATTAAAAGTTATTAAAACAGTATCAGCACTAACGCAACCAGAACCATTATCTTCGGACCAAATGAATGAATACACTCCATCAATATCAACAGTTACATTAGGATTTGGCACATTATCATCACTAATTGTTGCGGTTCCTGGTCCGGTATATGTCCATGTTCCAGTACCTAATGAAGGTGTTGCTTGCAATTGATAAGTTTGAGAACAAACAGAATTATCTGTACCAGCATTTGCATTAGGAATGGGGTTAATTGTTATTTGTATGCTCGTATCTGCCGGACAGTTACCTGCTGTACTTGTAACATCAAGAGATATGGTATAAGTTCCAGGTCCTGGAAAAGTATGAAAAGGACTTTGTTCAGCAGTTGATGAACCATCTCCAAAATCCCAAAGCCAAGTACCAATTGTTCCTTGGTTTACAGTTGACGAATCGTAAAAGTTAACATTATAGGTACAGTTATCAATTACAGGGTTAAAATCAGCATTAATCTCAGTCTGGTCTAAAACGGTGCTTAATGTTACACTACAGCCATTAGGTGCTGTAAGAACGCAAGTATAAGTAGTTCCAATAGTTGGATTATTGATTGTAATAGATTGAGTAGTTGCACCACCAGGATTCCAAAGATAAGTAAAACCAGGGGGAGCCAGCAAAACAGCATTCAAATTGCCCTGACAATAACCAACATTAATTGACAAAGGGGAGCAATCGCATGAAAGATAAGCATAACCAAAATGCCCTGATTGCGAGCAATCGTAAGTTGTATATTCAATTGCGACAGTTTGTCCCATATATGCTGTTAAATCAATTCCTACAGTTGTCCAATCTTTCCATCGTGTAGAACCATAACTTTGAAACCCTGGAATAGAACCTCCGGAAACAACATGATATTCTCCGCATAAACCTACTGATGAACTTGCAATCACATTTATATCAAATTTAGGTTGCTCAGATTGGGAATGAGATGGATCCTCAAGAACAACAGCATAACGATAAAAAAACAAGGCGTTAGATGCATCAACAACAAGTTCATATCTTAATTTTTCGGCTTCGGCACCAACATTTTGGTTTCCCAAACGAGCACCTACGCTTAAACCCGGGGGTAAAACACTAAGTAGATTACCAGTATTGGCATCAGTTCCTGGCACATTCATAATAGTGTGTCTTCCAGCAACAATACCAGGTGTGGGACAACACGCACCATACGTACCAGTAAATCCTTGCCAATTAGTAAAATCCTGAAAAGAAAAATCAGCGTTTGGGCAACCATTTTGAGAAAAGGCAGAAAAATTTGTAAATAATAATACAAAAATTATTTGTGTAAACAGAAATTTTTTCATAGTAATAAATTTTATATTAATGACGTAAATATATAAAAAAGGTTGCCAATAAAAAAATAAAAAGAAAAAATAATTTATGAGTTCAGTATAAAAATGTAAATATAATTGTTTAAAATCAACCTCTCGTATATTACAAAAAATTAAATTGGTTTATAGTTTGAAGTTTTTAGTTTGAGCCAGTTAAAAACTCTATACCTGAAACCAAAAACTATATTTTTAATATGAAGTAAATATAATATTTATTTTATTGGTAACTAATTGTATAGTTTTAAGTGAAATAATTCATTCTATTGACATACAAGTAGTTATGTGTTTATTAATAAATTTATTAAGATTCTTGATATAAGTGCTTTAAACATAAGAGTTGTTAACAGATAAACGAATCATTTTTTTTGTATTTTTGTACCCATAGCTTTTTATATTGGACTCACTTAATTATAAATTTAAAAAAAAATAATCAGCTAATTAGAGTCTGTCTATAAAGTAAGTGTCTGATTCATAATGTTCGAGTTTGAGTCCCTGTTGAATATTTGCATTCGCAAATTCTACAGGGTAAACATGCGAAGTTTTGAAAACCTCATTGCTTTCGTTTGTGTCTTCACAAACGATTTGCAATCTCTTTTTGAGCATATAATATGCACGCTTTGTTTGTGAGGACACAAACAATGGCGGAATGTAAATGACTGTTTTCAAAACAAGCATAACGAAAAAATCGGACATTATAGACAGACACTAATTACTTTACTAAACAATAAACAAATAAGAAATTCAAAAAAATAAGTAATGATTAATAAAAAAGTTATTCTGTTTCTAATATTTATAATTTCATTTGCGATTTGTTTTTCACAGAAAAGCATTCCTGATAAATTATTTATTGATGGGATGGTATCTGGATATCATCAAAATACAAGTAGCAAAGCAAATAGTAAAGAACGTCAGATTAAATTAGAAGGGCTTTTAGAGGGTGTTTCAATTTGTGTGTTTCAGGATAAAAAAACTGTATTTTCGTTTAAAACCAAACAAAAAGGGCAATTTAAACTGGCTTTAAAAACAGGAAACATATATCAGTTAGAGTTAAGCAAAATAGGATATTTAACAAGTAATTTATTGATTGATTTAACAGGAGTTCCGGAAGATATTGCTTCGGAAGGTTTGATATTTGATAATTTAGAAATACTTATAAATAGCTATAATTCAAACAATACCATGTATTCTACCCTACCTTTTGGGAAGTTGTTTTATGATATTGAAAGCAATTCATTAAATTTTGAAGAATTGAATGTAAAAAAAAGAAAGGGCATTTTCTCAAAAGAAAAAATCGAAAACCCCTCTGTTTCCCTTATTAAAAAAGCAATTATAAACAATAAAAATAACATATCGTTACCAAATGTTAAAAGCGATAAAGTTTCGGATATTAAAACTGGCAACTCAAATTCTCCAAAACTAGCTATATCTCCAACATTTACTTTAAAAATTAAAAACACAGATAGTTATACCGATGATGAAATACAAAAAAGGGAATCGGAACTTGTGTTAGCCCGAAAACAAATTGAAAAAGATAAATTAAATGCACAAACATCTCAAGATACTATTATTATAATGCAAAGAGAGTCGTTGTTAATATCAGCCGAAAATGAACTCTCATCTGCTAAGAAATATATTGAAATACAGAAAAAAATTATTTCTGCTCAAAAGTGGAAATTATTTTTACTTATGGGGTTTTTGCTTTTACTTATTTCACTTATGTTTGTTATTATAATAAATCACCGACAAAGGAAAAAAACTAATCTGCTTTTAGAACAAAGAAATAAAAAAATTACAGATAGCATTAATTATGCACGCCGAATTCAACAGTCTATTTTATTAAACGATGAAGAAGTAAAAAAAATAATACCCAATTCTTTTATTTTATATCAACCTCGGGATATAGTTAGCGGCGATTTTTATTGGTTTTCTGAAATTGGTCAAAAAATAATTTTTGCTGCAGTAGATTGTACTGGACATGGTGTGCCTGGCGCTTGTATGTCGTTTATCGGACATTCTTTGATGAATGAAATTATTAATGAGAAAAAAATCACAAAACCTTCAAAAATATTAAGTAAATTACATAATGGCATCGTTGCTTTGCTTCATCAGAACTCTGAAGATATGGGTAATCAGGATGGTATGGAGTTATCGCTTTGTGTTTATGATAAAAAATCGAAAATTTTAGAATACTCTGGCGCAATGACTCCTGCTTATATTATTAAAAATAAAGAAATTTTCGTTCTTGCTCCCGATGAGTTTGCTATTGGTGGAATTGATGCACACGACAAAAGCATTGAAAATATTTGTTTTACCGATAAACAAATTCAAATTTTTGAAAACGATATTCTTTACATGTTTAGTGATGGTTTTGTTGACCAGTTTGGTGGCGAAGAAAACATTAAGTTTAATATTTCAAGGTTTAAAAATCTTTTATTGGAGATTCACGAAAAGCAACCAAGTGTGCAAAAATCACTTTTAGAAGATTCAATAAATAAATGGAAAGGAAAAAACAAGCAAATTGATGATATTTTAGTGATTGGAATTAAATTTTAAAATCTTACTAGTGTCTGTCCATAATATCAACATTTTTAATTTATAAGGTATAGTGGTATAAGGTATAGCCCAAAATCTCAAATACCAAATACCAAGTTTGGGGCTTGAGATTTGGGGCTTGGAATTTGAAATTTGAGGCTTGGGTTCTTGGAACTTGGGTTTTGCGGGTTATACCATACACCTTTATGCCTTGTCTTCATAAGTTCAGAATTAAAAATATAACATAAATTTACATTTTTCTCGACCTTATAGACAGAAACTACTTATCGTGTTCTACCAATTCAAATGGCACATGTAATAACTCTTTAAATTTTATTCCTTTTGTTTTAATAAGGTCATCACCGAACTTATAATGCCAAAATATTTTTACTTCTTTTCCGTTTTTTAAAATTGTTTCGAGTTTTGATAAAAGAAAAAATATTTGCTTTACAGAACTTGAGTTAAAATATTCGAGAAAAACGTAAAAGTGAGTAACCAAATTTGGATTTTTAACATATTCATCAACCCATGCAATTATTGGACGATAAAACTCATAAGAATCTTCGGGAATTGAGAGCCCGCTAATTTTAAATTCATTTCTTGCTTTATCTAATATTACTGAAGGCAAATATTCGGAACCAGAAAATTTAAATGTTTTTATCATATTTAAAAATTATCAGAATCAATTATTGTATATAAAAATCCATCATTTTTTTTTCGCCTATAAAAGCTTTTAGATTATCGCCCTTGCAAACAGGACCAACTCCGGCAGGTGTTCCAGTATAAATTAAATCGCCGGTTTTTAAAGTAAAATAATTTGAAACATAAGCAATAACATTATCAATAGAAAATATCATATCTGAAGTATCCCCCAACTGAACCTGCTTTTCGTTTTTTAAAAGTGAAAATGTGATATTATTTATATTTTCAAATTCGCTTTTTGCAATAAACTTGCTAATTGCTGCCGATGAATCGAATGCTTTGCTGATTTCCCATGGCAATCCCTTTTTTCTGCAATTTTCTTGAATGTCGCGGGCTGTAAAATCAATTCCAATAGCAATTTTATCATAATAACGGTGAGCAAAACGAGCCGAGATTGTTTTTCCAACCTTACAAATTTTAAAAACTATTTCTACTTCGTAGTGTAAATTTTTAGAAAAATCGGGAATAAAAAAGGGTTGATTGTTATTTAAAATAGCCGAATCGGGTTTTAAAAATATTACAGGTTCGGTTGGAACAGCATTTTTTAATTCTTTTGCATGTTCTTTATAATTTCGACCAACACAGATTATCTTCATATTAATAAAGTTTATTGTTTAAAAAAGTTTCGAGTTTCAAGTTTAGAGTTTGTGGTCATACGATTGTCATACAGTTGTCATACATGGTCATACGATTGTCATACAGTTGTCATACATAGACATACAATTGTCAGCATTTGTAATGCAGTTAGAAAACAATTGTGTGACCATTGTGTTAACTATTGTGTGACTATTTAGTGTCTGTCTATAATGTCCGATTTTTTCGTTATTCTCGTTTTGAAAACAGTCATTTACTATAGTAAACTCCTTGGTTTTCAAAACTTCGCATGCCTCAAACTCGAACATTATAAATCAGACACTGACTTTATGGACAAACACTATTTACTGTTCACTGCTTACTTATTCATTCTTAATTTAATTTCGGTTAAAACTTTTTTTGTATAAAGTGGAAATTGACTATTTAAAATCCAGCTATAGTATCCTTTGTCTTTAACAAAAACATCTTCAACAGTCATTCCCTTATATTTACCAAAATTAAAAACTTCAATATTTTGAGCGTTAAAAATTATATGTCCAGCCAAATCAGCAGTCTTGTTTTGCGATGAGAAAATACTCAACTCTGAAATAGTTTTTGGTATATCAGGATAATGGTCGAGTTGGGCTTTTAAAACCTCATAAGTAGCATAAGTATCGGCTTTTGAAGTATGTGCGTTTATTAAATCTTTTTTACAATAAAATTTATATGCAGCAGTCAAATTGCGTTGTTCCATTTTATGAAATATAACCTGCACATCAACAAATTGACGTTTTCGCATATCAAAATCTACTTCGGCACGTAAAAATTCTTCGGCTAAAAGTGGAATATCAAATTTATTAGAGTTAAATCCTGCCATATCGGCTCCTTCAAATACCGATACAACATTTTTAGCTATTTCTTTAAAAGTAGGTTTATCTTTAACATCTTCATTTGTAATTCCGTGAATATCAGTTGCAAATTGTGGAATTGGAATAGTAGGGTTTACTAAATATGTTATTTCGCATTCTTTGTTATTTGTTTCAATTCGCAATAATGTTATTTCAACTATTCTGTCATTTGTTACATTAACCCCTGTGGTTTCTAAATCAAAAAAAACTATTGGGCGTTTTAAATTAAGTTCCATATTCTATGTTCAATGTTCTTTACGAAATACGAATTTTACGAATATACTAATTGGCTGTTCATAATACTTTATACTTAATATCCTGTTTATTGTTTAAAAAAGTTCATTGTTCTATTGTTATACTTTGTCATTCATAGTCATACGATTGTCATTCATGGTCATACAGTTGTTATACGTGAGCATACAATTGAGTGACCATTGTTTGACTATTGTGTGACCATTGTATTAACTATTGTGTGACCATTGTTATTATTGTTTATTGTATTACTATTTTTTCTTTAAATAAATATTTTGAATTATAAGAACCTGCAAGGGTTGCTCATCGCGTATTAATATATCTTTATTATATGGTAAATATGCAGAACCAATAATTTCTAATTTCCAATTTCCTGGTGGGAGTGCAATCGTGTATTTTCCATTTCTGCCGGGTTGATAACTTGCAAAAACATTATTGTTTTTATCTTTATTGTAAACTGTTATTTTTAAAACTGAATCAACTTTGCTAAATGGGACACCGTGCAATGAATCTCCAACCATAATCTTTCCTGTGAAAATAATATTAGTTTTTGGAATATCATTAAAAATCACTCTATAAATATCTAAACCGCCTATTCCATCTGATTCGGAGCGACTAACATAGCCATAACGTGCATTTGACGTAAGAGCAATATTAAAATTATCGTAAGTATCGTTAATAGGATAGCCCAAATTTTTAGGTTCCGACCATTTATTTTCTATTAAACGACTCCTAAAAACATCATACCCTCCTATCGAATTATGCCCGTTTGATGAAAAATATAAAGTTGTACCTTCGGCAGTTATGTTTGGATAGTTCTCGTCATTTTCGGAATTTACTGGTTCGCCAAGGTTAAAAGGAATACCCCAGGTTCCATCGGGAAGTATCATTGAATAATAAATATCGTAACCACCAAAACCACCCGGTCTATTGCTTGCAAAAAACATTGTGTCGCCAGTTTGAGAAATAGAAGCTCCTGCCTCGTCATTTTTTGTGTTAATATTTTTTCCACAATCTTCTAATTCCGAATAAGAACCAGATTTATTTTTTTTAGAAATATAAATATCATTTGGAGCACTTAATCTATCTACATGAGTTAATATAAGTGAACCATCTTTGTTTATACCAACAGCTTCGGCATTCTCGTCGGAATTTATTTTTGTGCTTGCGGCTTTAGCCATTTGCCATTTACCGTCAACCTTTTTGCTAAAATACACCCCTCTGATAAACTGCTGATAATCGGTATTATATTTACGTGCCGAAGAAAAAACCATAAAAGTTTCGTCTTCAGTTATAAATGGGATAAAATCATCTTGCATCGAATTAATTTCTTTTCCCATATTAACAAATGTTATATTAACTGGTTTTGTAGTTAGCGTTTTTGCATTGTTACACATTTCAACAAATCTATCTAATGCTTTCATTTCATCGGGTTTATGAGTTTTTGATTTAATGTATTCTTTAGATAACTTTAATGCCATATCAAAATCGTGACGATGAAAATATGCCTGAGCTAAATCGAATTGTAAAGTCTCAAAACTAGTACTTTTAACACTGTCGGCATACATTAAAAATGGTAATGCTTTTGCCTTATCATAATTAGTATTCAAATAGCAGAATCCTATTCTGTAATTAACTCTGACATCAGTTTTTAATTTTTTATAACCTTTTAAATATTGTTTTAATGCTACTTCGTAGTTACCATCTTCAAAATTAGCATCTGCATCGGTAATATCATATTGTGCAAAAGATGAAAAATTAAATAAAACAAATAACACAAATAAAAAATATGATAATTTTTTCATAGCAAAAAAATTAATTCTGCAATTTACTGTTTTTTTGGAACAACAGAAAATGTTTTTTCAATTTCCGATTGAAACAAATTACGATCCAAAACTGTTATCTTTTCGGTATATTCATCATAACCATTAACTTGCACTACAAGTTTATAATTGCCTGCTGGAAGTATGGCAATAAATCTATCTAAATTATTATTATAAATATATTTTCCGAAAATATTGTTTTTTGAATCATAAATAGAAATATTGAGCATTTGGTTATTGTTTTTCCATTCTTTTTTAAGTGAGTCTAATGAATTTACAATTTTACCTTTTATTACCGTTAACGGTTCATCAATATCTTTAAAAGTAGCTCTGTAAATGTCTAACCCGCCATATCCTTCTTTTCTAATTGAAGATATATATGCGTATCTACGGTTACCTGCAATTGAGATAGTTACATCGTCGCCAGGTGTATTTATTGGGTATCCAAGGTTTATCGGTGGATTCCATTCGCCGGTTATTTCATTTAAATTTGATACAAATAAATCGAATCCGCCTATACTGTTGTGTCCTTTACTAGCAAAATAAAGTATTTTGCCATCGGGTGAAACATTCGGACAAATTTCATCATAAGGTGAATTAATAACATTCCCCAAATTTTTTGGTGGTCCCCACGTTCCGTTTGGTAATTTACGATACATATAAATATCGTAATTTCCTTTACTGTCATCTTTTACTTGTGAAAGATATATAGTGTTATTATCGGTCGAGATGCATGCTCCCGAAGTTAATTTACTACCAAGAGGGTCAAACCAATCATTAACTGTTTCGAATTTAAAAAGTTTACTTTTTAATAAAGCCATATCAACTTCGCTATATGCGTTTGAAAAATTTCCACAAACGAATAATTTTTTACCATCATTGCTTAATCCAACAGTTTTTTCGTTATCATTTGTATTGATATATTGAAGTGGTGAGCCAAAAGTCCAAGAATTATTTTCGGGAAAACTTATATAAATATTCTGGTCGAACATTTTTGTTCCCTGGTCGAATTTCTTGTCAGAAGTATAAACTATAAATTCTTCATTAACCGGGACGAATGGGTTAAAATCGTTAGATGAAGAATTAATATTTGAACCTAAATTTTCGAATGAAACGCTTACAGGTTTATTCATCAATTCGATAGCCGATTCGCACATTTTAATAAACCTGTGAGAATTTGCTACAATTTCGTCGTCGGTTTCGCCTGAATTAATATAGGTATTAAACATATCCATAGCATCGTTAAACTCATATTTGAACATATAAGATTGTGCGAGCCAATACATTACATCGGTTATTACATCTTTATTACCAATTAATGGCTCTAAAACTTTTAAAGTTTTATCAATATCAAAGCCAGCTTGAAAATTTGATACTCCAAAGCGATATTTATAATCTAATTTATTAGGGTTAATTGTTATAAGTTTTTCATATTCCGATGCAGCAAGCTTATAGTTATTGTTTTGCCAATCTTTATTAGCCTGTTTTTCGAGTTCAGTTTCTACTACTGTAGTTTGTTGTGAAAATGTAAAATTTACACAAAAAGTAAAAATTAACAAAATAAAAAATTCTTTTATCATAATTTTATTGTATTAAAAAAAAAGGAAACCTCACGGTTTCCTGAATATAAAAAATAATTTTATTAGTTATCGTTTAACATCATTGGCATAATAAGCATTAAAATATCTTCATCTTTGTTTTCGCTGTTAGCTGGTAAAATTATTCCGGCACGTGTTGGATCGGAAAGTTCGAAACAAACTTCAGTTGAAGATAAATTTAACAATATATCCATTAGAAACAACGATTTAAATCCAATTTCCATAGCTTCACCTTCGAAAGTGCAAGGGATTCTTTCGACAGCAGAAATCGAAAAATCAATATCCTGTGCCGAAATAGTTAGTTGGTTACCAGTTATTTGCAAACGTACCAAATTTGTTGCCTGATTAGAAAAAACTGTTACTCTTTTTAAACTGTTTATAAGTTCTACTCTGTCAACTGTAAGCTTATTAGGGTTATCAATTGGAATAACAGCATTATAAGCAGGATAATTTCCTTCGACCAATCTGCAAATTAATTTATTTGATAAGATATTAAAAAATGCATTTTTTTCATCAAATTCAACTTCTACTTCGGTAGAACCTTTAGCAATTAAGTTTTTAAGTAGAGAAGCTGGCTTTTTGGGAAGTATAAATGATGAAGTAATATCTGTAGAAACATTAAATCTTTTGTATCTTACTAATTTATGTGCATCTGTAGAAACAAATCGGATTTCTTCGGGACTAATTTCAATAAATATACCATTCATTACGGGGCGAAGTTCATCTTCGGCAGTAGCAAAAATAGTTTTATTAATTCCATTTAATAATAATTCGGCAGATAATTGAATTTTCGAACCCTTACCTTTTTTTATTGTTGGTAATTTTGGGAATTCGTTTCCATTTTGTCCAACTAAAGAAAATTTTCCATTTTGAGATAAAACCTCTACACTAAATGTATCAGTATCAATGTTAAACGTAAGCGGTTGCTCCGAAAACTCTTTTAAAATATCTGACAATCGTTTAGCTTCAATAGCAATCATTCCTTCACCCTCAACATTTGACAATTCAATATTGGTAATTAATGTTGATTCTAAATCGGAAGCTGTAATTTGTAAGTTTTTCTTTTCAATTTGAAATAAAAAATTATCAAGAATTGGTAAAGAATTTTTTGAATTAATAACTTGCTTAACCGACTGTAAATGAGCGTATAACTCAGAACTTGAAATTATAAAATTCATATTTATTTAATTTAATTATTATTAATATTCGTTAACCTAAATTTATTTGTAAAGATATAATTGTTTATTGAATATTTCAAAAAAAATATTTTTTTTCGAAATTAATAATTTTGTCTGTCTGTAATATCAATATTTGGTTCATTTGTTTGTGGTTTTTAGTTTGTTGTTAAATAATAAACTATGAACATAGAGTTTTTTTGAACAATAAACATTTTGTAACTACTCACCTCATAAAAAATCCTTTACTAATCTTATGCGTATTATTTCTCGCAAAGACGCAATGCTCGCAAAGTTTTAAGAACGCAAAGTTAAAAAAATCATAAATGATTTTTTTCATTGCGTGCTTACAGCAGATTTATTATTCGAGATATGTAAACTTCTCATTATTCATCATTTTTATCTGATATCTACTGAAGCTTCGGTACGAGATTTTTTTCCTTGCGTACCTTGCGCCTTTGCGTGACAACTTTTATGGCTGCTGAATAGTTACAACATTTTTAAACTAAGCTTCGGAGTTGGAGTATTTAAAAACCTCTAACTTAAAACCATAAACTCGAAACTCGAAACTCGAAACTATAAACTTTTTAAACATTGAAAAATTACAAATCAAAAAATATTATCATTCTGTACTCATTTTTGTCATACTGAACTGCCTGCCCTGAGTTTGACAAAGGGATGGTGAAGAATCTATTTACAAAAATTAATCACCTGTCTTATTGATGGATACGAATCAACTAATTTTTTTTTAAATTCTTCGGGTTTGAGCCAAATAGCTTTTTCAATATTTTCAATTGATTGTGGAATAAGCTCAGGTACATAGTTAATTATTAAATTAAACCAATAAGTTTTTTTAAGAATTTTTTGACCATTTAGTATATAGGTATGGTAAGTATCACAAATTTTACTTATAATTTTATGCTCATTAATTCCACATTCCTCTGATATTTCGCGTAATGCAGCATGCTCGGGACTTTCACCTTTTTCAATTTTACCTTTTGGCAAGTCCCATTTTTTTAATCTGTAAATTGTTAATATTTCACCATTAGGGTTTTTTACAACTCCGCCGGCTGCTTCAATAAATTTAAAATTTTTAATAAAATTATTCCATGCAAAGCCAACATTTTTTGTATAAAAATAAAAAATTTTTATTTCGACATTAGTTTCAAAATAATTCACAAATTTTGATATATCTTCGGGCTTGTAAAATTTATTATTTTCGCTGTTATTTTTCGAAAATTCATTTGTAATAATAAAACTTCTATCTAAATAATATACAATAAATTGTAACATATATGGAAAATATTAATAAAAAAGTTGCCGAATATTTATTGCAAATAAAAGCAATAAAATTGAGTCCGTCAAATCCTTTTACGTGGGCATCGGGTTGGAAATCGCCTATTTATTGCGATAACCGAAAAACATTGTCGTATCCCGAAGTGCGAAATTATATTCGCGATAGTTTTGTAAAAGTAATAAAAAACGAATTTGACGATGTTGATGTAATTGCAGGAGTTGCAACAGGAGCAATTGCACAAGGTGTTTTGGTTGCACAAACATTAAATAAACCTTTTGTTTATGTTCGTTCCGAAGCAAAAAATCATGGATTAGAAAATTTAATCGAAGGCGTTATAGAAAAAGGACAGAAAGTAGTAGTAATTGAAGATTTAATTTCAACAGGCGGAAGTAGTTTAAAAGCTGTGGAAGCATTGCGTAGTGCAGATTGCAAAGTTTTAGGAATGGCAGCCATTTTTACTTACGAATTTCCTACAGCAATACATAATTTCGCACATTTAGCATGCCGATTAACAACTTTAAGCAATTATACTTCGTTAATATCAACTGCATTAGAATCAGGTTATATTTCCGAATCGGATGTTGAAGCATTAAAACAATGGCGTATTGACCCTGCTAATTGGAAAAAGAACTAATAACAATTTCAACAAAATGTAAACAGTTGGCAGTGAACAATGAAAAAAAGTATTAAGTACAAAGTATTAAGTACAAAGAATGTAAAAACAATGAACAGTGAACAAACTCGAAACTGTAAACTCGAAACTAATAACATTTTTGAACAATAAACCCGAAACTATAAACTTTTTAAAAGAATGCAAATTGAAAGTAAAATAGGTAAAATTTTACGCACATCCGAAGCAATTTACAATATAATTAGCGACTTTAGCAAAATAGAACCTTTAATTCCAATTCCAAAAGAAAAAGTAAAAGATTTTACTACAACTGAAGATGTTTGCAGCTTTACTGCCGAAGGCGCCGGAACTATTGAATTAAAAATTGTAAATCGTGAACCATTTTCACTTGTAAAATATACCGGCGGAGGCGACATCCCTTTAAAATTTTTCATTTGGATTCAATTAAAGGAAGCCAAACCCAATGATACAAGAATAAAAATTACTTTTAGAGCCGACATTCCAAAAGCAATGGAAGTTATGTTTAAAAGCAAAGTTGAAAAAGCATTAAACAGTTTAATTGATAAAATATCAGGCATTTAATTTTTTTTGAAAAAAATTTTTTTTATATAAAATATGTTTTTATCTTTGCCTCAATTAAAAAATTATTAACTTAAATTAATTTAATATGAAAAAAGTAAAATTTTTAGCTCTTATGTTTTTAGCAGGTGCAACTTTATTTTCAAGTTGTAAAAAGGATGAAGAAACAGTTGCTGACCCAACTATTTCTTTTCAGGGAGGTACAACTTCTTTAGTATTTACCGGAGCAAATTCAATAGATGTAAATATTACATTTGCAGCCGAAGGAAAAATTGAATCAGTTTCTTTAAACGGACCAAGTTTAACTGGAACAGGAACAACAACTACCGATATTACCAGTAAAATGGGAACTACCCATACTGATAATGGAAGAAATCAAACATCAGTAATTTATTTATTTCAAGTTAGTTCTACAGATTTAATAGCAGCTTTTTTAAACCACACTTCTTTAACTTATACTTTTACTGTTAATGACCAACAGCCGGTTTCTACTACTGGTACATTTACAGTTACAATGCCTGCTGCAAACACTCCATTTGCAACAGAAGTAACTTCAGGGACTTTCTATCATATTGCTGGTTTGTTGCATGGTGCATACAATCTCGATGGAGATGCAACAGTAGGTTCAAGTGGAACTGCTTCAACAAAATCGATGGTAAACACAGACGCTGCTGGAGCTACATTTACTGGAAGTTGGGCTTCTGATGCTGCTAACGCTACTCAATATGTAAAAACAACTACTGCTTATGCTGACATCTATCAAGAAAATGCAGCTACTCTTTATGCTGCTGGTACAGCTAACGCAAATGTAACTGGTCCTGCTGCTAATGATGTATATATTGGTAAAAAAGGAACAACTTATTATGTAATTTCAATATTAACAGTTGAACCTACTTACAGTGATAATACAGGTAATAATCATGGTAGAATTACTTTCAAATACAAAAAATAATATTCTAATTTTTATTTAAAAAGCTGTCTTAATCGGGCAGCTTTTTTTATTTATTGCATTTAGTTCATATCCTTTGGCTCGTGTCCCCAATTTTTTGTCCACACCCTCAATTGGTTCGTGTCCCCACGAACCAATTTTTTTATCCACACTCATCTTTTTAATAAAACAAATTATAATTAAAAAAATATTCATTTGATTTTTTTTCTTATTTTTGTATAAAATTTATGTTTTCAGGCAACCTAAACTATCAATAAATTGTCTTATTAAAAATAATTTAAACAATAAAAAAATGAAAATTTTAATTTTTGTAACAATTTTTATGCTGCCATTACTATCATTTTCGCAGCAAACAGTAAACAAAGAACCTAACAAGAAAAGTAAATCAACTGCTATTGTTGTAAATAAGCAAATTAAACCGTTAGTAATTCATAGCGAACGTCCAACCTATATTTATTCTGATGAATACAGGAATGCAAACGGAGTTCCCGAAGATTTTCCAAAGTATATAAATACAGGAAACTCAAAAACAGATGCCGATAACTATTATCAGCAAAAACAATTATGGATAAAGAATAATCCCGAACGTTTCGAAAAAATTAAACATTTAGCATTATAACTTAACTCACAAAAAAATTATGAAACATCCACTACTAAATAAAAACACACAAGGGAATGATTATATTCAAGGTTAAGGTTAAGGGTTGAGATTGAAACAAGATTGAATAGATTGAGAAGACAAGATTGAAGAACGTCTTCATCAATCCTATCAATCTTCTTCAATCTTCATCAATCTGAAAAATATAATAAATTGAGTATCAATAAACTAAAAAATATAAACACATGAAAAAAATAATTTATTTATGGTTCATTTCCATAATTCTTTTAGCAAATGCAAATATATTTGCACAAACATATACTTACCCGGGACCTTCCGTTAATATCCCCGATAATGATGCTATTAATGGTGGTTGGGCTGAAATTAATGTTTCAGGAATAAGCCCTGTAAGCGAGGTAGATTATGTTACTATCAATCTAACACATACTTGGGATAGCGATTTGAAAATTGTATTGGAATTTTTTGATAACAGTTGGATATTGTCGGATGGAAATGGTGCTGATGGTAATAATTATACCAATACAGTTTTTCGTGACGGATACACTCCTATTACTTCCGGTAGTGCACCTTTCACAGGAACTTATGCACCCGAAACTCCCTTACCAAAATTTATTGATAATTTTAACCCAAATGGTAAATGGACACTGCATGTTTTTGATTTATCTGGTTTAGATGTCGGTACCATTAATAGTTGGAGTATAACGTTTAAAGCACCTACCTGTGCAACCATCGGTTTTAGTGGATTACCTGCTACAATGAACTGTAATGATGCTGCTGTTCAGTTAGAGGCAAGTGATTTCGTCACTGCCGGGGGAACTGATTTCCCGACTATGTTTTTAGAATTTAATATTGATGCTACTCTTGACCCAACTACTGCAGATAATACTTTTATACTTTATGAAGATGGAAACCCAATTTATAATGATGTTGTTACTACAGATCGTTTAACTCTATATTTTACAGGACCTTATCCGAGTCCAACTTCGGTTTATTATGTAAATGTTTGTAATACAAATTATACTACTTCTTGGCTTATTTACGATGGAAACGGACAAATTCTGACAAGTGGCTCTACTACAAATGCCTGTAACAATTCTGCATCCTGGAGTCCTTACGGAACAAGCAGTTGGACATGTACTCCCACAAATGGAATTACTGCTACAGGAGATTGGGGAGTAGCTGTATTTGACCCATCCGTAGTAGGTGCAGGAACATATACTATTACATATAATTGGAATAATCAAGGTACAGGTGGCAATGCTTGTTCCGGCTCTGGTCAGCATACTGTAAACGTTGTTAACCCTTGGACTGCTACATGGAATAGTCCCGGAACAGTTTGTGCTTCCGGTGGTTCATTAAATCTAAACACTTATTTAACAGGAAGTCCTGGAGGTACATGGTCAGGTACAGGTGTAAGCGGGACAACTTTTAATCCTTCAGGACTCTCAGGTCCAATAAATATAACATATTATGTTGGAAATAGTGTACCTTGTAGTGCAACGGTTTCTCATACTATTACTGTGGTTACAAACCCAATTGCTTCAGCAGTAAGTAATGGTCCGGTATGTGTGGGCAGCACATTAACTTTAACTGGTGGGCCTAGTAGCATGACCAGTTATTCTTGGTCAGGACCAAATGGATTTACATCATCATCGCAAAACCCAACGGTATCTGGAAGTGCAACTTCAGCAATGGCTGGAACATATTCTTTAACTGTAACAAATAGCAGTGGATGTACAAATACTACAACAACTTCTGTAACTGTAAATACTTTACCAGTACCAACAGCATCAAATAACAGTCCCGTGTGTGAAGGCAGCTCATTAACATTATCGGGTTTGCCAAATAGTATGATAAACTATTCGTGGTCGGGACCGGCTGGCTTTACATCAACATCACAAAACCCTACAGTATCAGTAAGTGCAACTACTGCAATGTCTGGGACATATACACTTACAGTAACAGATGGCAATGGATGTTCAAGTACCACAACAACCTCAGTAACTGTAAATGCCTCACCAGTAGCAATTGCTACAAGTAATGGTCCTGTTTGTGAAGGAACATTACTAAATTTAACAGGAGCACCCGGCGGAATGATTAGTTATTCGTGGTCGGGTCCTAATGGTTTTACATCAACATTACAAAGTCCTACTGTATCATCAAATACAACAACTGCAATGGCTGGAACATATACTTTAACTGTATTAAATAGCAATAATTGCACAAATACAACAACAACCGCAGTAATAGTAAATACAAATCCTACACCATCAATAACCGGCTCATTAACATTTTGTACAGGTGGTTCAACAACACTCAATGCAGGTCCCGGATATTCAATTTATGCATGGTCACCTTCGGGCAGCACACAAACAATAAACGTAACTACTGCAGGAACTTATAATGTAACTGTTACAAATGCAAGCGGTTGTACAGGAACAGCGTCTGTTAATGTTACAGTAAGTTCAAGTTTAACGCCATCAATAACAGGTTCGTTAACATTCTGTACAGGTGGCTCAACTATTCTTGATGCAGGTGTTGGATTTTCAACCTACACATGGCTTCCTTCGGGTAATTCACAAACATTAAATGTTACAAGTGCAGGAAATTATTCTGTAACTGTTACTGATGCAAATGGATGTTCGGGAACTGATAATGTTTCTGTAACAGAAAATTCAAATCCTACACCTGCAATAACAGGGACTTTAACATTTTGTACAGGTGACTCAACCATCCTTGATGTCGGTTCGGGATATTCAATTTATGCATGGTCACCTTCGGGTAGCACACAAACAATAAATGTAACAAGTGCAGGAAATTATTCTGTAACTGTTACTGATGCAAATGGTTGTTCGGGAACTGATAATATAAATGTAACAGAAAATCCAAACCCAACACCTTCAATATCCGGAGCGTTAACATTTTGTACAGGTGGTTCAACTACACTTGATGCAGGAACGGGATATTCTGCTTATGTTTGGTTTCCATCGGGAATTACACAAACAATAAATGTAACTACTGCTGGAACATACGCTGTAACGGTTACAAATGCAAATGGTTGTATAGGTTCGGCTTCAGTTAATGTTACAGTAAATTCTAGTTTAACACCTTCAATTACAGGTGCAACAACATTTTGTACAGGTGATTCAACAATACTTGATGCCGGTTCAGGATATACAACTTATATATGGTCTCCATCCGGTAACACACAAACTATTACTGTAACAAGTACAGGAACTTATTCTGTAACCGTTACTAATGCAAGTGGTTGCACTGGAACAACAAGTGCAAATGTTACAGTAAATACAAGTCCTACACCTATAATAACAGGTGCATTATCATTTTGTACAGGTGGCTCAACAACACTTGATGCGGGAATGGGATATTCAACTTATGTATGGTCACCATCAGGTAACTCTCAATCAATAAATGTAACTACAGCAGGAACATATTCTGTAACCGTTACTAATGCAAGTGGCTGTACAGGATCGGCTTCTGTTAATGTAACTGTAAGTTCAAATTTATCTCCAACTATTACAGGAGCTTTAGCATTTTGTTTAGGTGGTTCAACAATACTTGATGCTGGTTCGGGATATTTTACTTATACATGGTTACCATCAGGTAGCACTCAAACAATAACTGTAACGAGTGCAGGAACTTATACAGTAACAGTAACAAATTCAAGTGGTTGTTCCGGAACAGCTAGCGTAGATGTTTCGGTAAGTGTAATTAATTCTACCATTATAGGAACTGATGTAAGTTGTTTAGGAGGAAATAATGGTTCCGCAACTGTTACTCCAAGTGGCGGAACACCAGATTACAGTTATAACTGGTCGCCAAGTGGTGGTAATACTTCAACCGTTACAGATTTAATTGCCGGGAGTTATTCAGTAACAATATACGATGCAAATAGTTGTACAAGCACAAATTCTGTTACAATAACAGAACCTGCCACAGCGGTTTCATCTGCAATTTTAAACACAATAAATCCTACATGCTTTGGGGGAAACGATGGTTCAATTTTGACTTCAACTTCTAATGGAACACCTCCATATACTTATTTATGGACAACCGGAGCAGTTACTCAGAATTTAGATTCAGTTGGCGAAGGAAACTACTCGTTAACTGTTAGTGATTTTAATGATTGTCAGGCTATTATTGATACAACGTTAACTAATCCAATACCAATGGTTATTACAGATACAACTGGAGTAAATGCAAGTAATATAGGTTTTGTTGATATTACAGTTTCAAATGGAATATCACCTTATACTTATTTATGGTCGAACGGTGCAACAACCGAGGATATCTCAGGGTTAAATTCGTCGGGTACTTTTATTGTTACCGTTACCGATGCAAATTCCTGTTTAATTACCGATACCTTTAACATTGAAGTTCCACTTTTAGAATTAGAAATACCTACTGCAATTACTCCTAACAATGATGGTAAAAATGATAATTTCGAAATAAAACATATTGAACAATATTCAACTGTTTCTATCGAAATTTTTAATCGCTGGGGCGATAAAATTTTTATGTTTTCAGGTTCAGGAATTGAATATTTAAACACTTCAAAAAGGTGGAATGGAAAATTTAAAGGAAAAGATTTGCCAATGGGCGGATATATTTACATTTTAAAAATATCTGATTTAGAGCCAATTAACGGAATTGTTTCAATAATCAGGTAAAAAAATGAAACATTTTTTGTTATATTAAGTAATAAAGTTATAAATTTGTATAAAAAAAGAAAATAATATGAAAAAATCATTAATCATTTTCTCCGTTTTTGTTTTTGCAGTAATTGGGTTAAAAGCTCAACAGCTTCCACTTTATTCGCAATACATGATGAATGCGTTCTTGCTTAATCCTGCAATTGCCGGTAGTGTTGATTATTTTCCTGTACGATTAACAGTACGACAACAATGGGTTGGAATTACAGATGCACCGTCAACTCAAGCAATTAGCGGTCACTATTTGTTTGAAAACATGAACTTTGGTTTAGGTGGATATTTATTTAATGACAAATTTGGACCAATGAGCCGTACAGGGCTTCAGGTTTGCGGTGCATATCATTTAAAATTATCGGGAATTGATTCTAAATTGGGAATTGGTTTAGCTTTAAAAGCTTTTCAATTCAAATTCGACCAATCAAAATTAGTTACAATTGACGATAATGACCCGGCAATTAATCACGGAATTATCACTCAAGTTGTTCCCGATGCTGATTTCGGTTTATATTTGTATAACAGCAAATATTTTGTAGGCGTCGCCGCAACTCAATTAATTCAACTTAACATTGACTTTGGCGATAGTACTGTAGATAAAAACCAGATTATACGCCATTATTTTTCTACTGCTGGTTATAAATTTACTATTAGCGATGATTTTGAAATAGAACCATCATTATTGTTTAAAGCTACTTTCCAAACTCCTTCGCAAGTTGATATTAATTGTAAAGCTTATTACAAAAAAAATTACTGGCTTGGAGTATCTTACCGTTCAAGCAAAGATATTGCTATTATGTTAGGCGTTAAAGTAAAAAAATTCTACATTGGCTATGCTTTCGACTATACAACCAGTCATTTAAAAGATTACAGCCATGGTAGCCACGAAATTTTAATTGGATTTAATGTAACCGAAGGTAAAAATACCGGCTCAAGTTTGTTATAATTGTTTTCATTTATAAGTTTTAAAGTTAAATTAATAAAAAAGCTGATTAAAATTAGCTTTTTTTGTTTGTTACAAATGCTTTGAGTTTTGAATTAAGTCTGTTTTTAATTAATAGTTTCTGATAAACTCACCTAAACCATAGCAATTTACTGTAATTATTGAGGGATTTCCATTCATGTAAATATTACCATTTCCGTATAATTTAGCTCCAATTTCATCTTTAACTGTTAAATAACAATTCCCTGTAGAATTATTCATTATATAACAATGTGTAGTAGGTAATTCATAAAAGTTAAAATATGCGTAACCATGGTTCCAGTAATAACCCACTCCAACATTTCCTTTTAAGTTTATATTACCGGTTCCGGCATGAAGTGCAAAAGTTAATGTAGAACAATTAATTAATAAATTTACATTTGAAATATCAGCCCAGTCATCAATTCTGATTTCATTTTCAAATAAAGTATCATTACAGTTAATATCGCAACTGCCTTTTAAATTCAAATAAGTTAATTTATTGAGTGTGATTTCAAGTTTTGCTTTACCAATATACTTTCTTGTCCAATTACATTTATTAGTATTTTTAATATATAATCGGTTATTCTCAACTTTTGTTTCGATACCACTAATTAAATTTTTTCCGGTTGTAATTTTTATCTTATAAACCGTATCAATTTTAAATGTAACATCAAACACATTATTTATTTCAATTTCAGTAAACGAATCTAAATCTCTTTGTTCTTCAAATTCTTTCCCGTTTGAAACAAAACAATCGCATTGATGCCCTTTAGTACATGATAATAACAGTAACAATAATATAATAAAATATGTGCTTTTAATCATTTTTATTTTTTATGCTATACTGAACAAAAATACAAAAATTTTCGTGCAAGATAAAGATTCGAAATAATTATTGATATAATTTTTACATTCTTCGCTTGCGATAGCTATCGAAATGGAGAGAGACAGCTTGTCTTAAGCGAAGTCGAAAGAGGGTAAGGTCATAAAAAAACTGCCCTGAATACCAGGACAGTTTTTACAAAACATATGAAAAAAGGAAAAATTAAAAACCAGGGAAAGCTACTGTGTCTTGTCCCATTACCATCATATTTCTAATATCTTGATCGGTAATAGATTGTGATGGCATAGCATCTGCATCGGCACAGCCGCTATCAATATGTTCGCGATCGGTTGGCATTCCCCAAATAGCTTTATGTTGAATTTCGTGTGGATCACCTCTGAACATATCGCCTAAATAAATACCATTGCAATAAACATTAATTTGAGTACCATCGGCACCGTGGCAACCTTTACATTTTGCATTATATGTAACTAACCCTGCTGCACCATCGCCACCTTTACCAATTTCTGAAAATGTTTTTGTACCGGTAGGATAAACTCCTGAAGTACTTAAATCGTAAAATTCGTTAACATTATGAGCTGTTTCTTTTAAAAATTTTACAGCATCCCAAATTTGGGCATCACTTAAAATTGTACCATAATCGGGCATTGTGCCATTGTATGAAGTTTGTGTGCTCTTTGTTCTGCCACCGGTATTTTTAATTGCATCAAAAATTTGACGAATGTTGTGAGTTTTAGCCCATGCATACAAATTTAATTCAGCAGCAACAGGATACGTAGCAGTAGGAGTTTTGTTAATTAACACGCCATTTCTGCCTAATAAATCCCAGCCATGACAACTTTTACATCTGTAAAAATTTGTGTAAGCGTTAGGGTAATCAGTTTGGTTTGCACTAATGTAATTTAAAGGGTGGTCATAAATCTGGGCACCATTAACACCGTTAGCAGCGTCATAAGCAGACTGGTCGGCAGCAGTAACTGCATTTGCATCAGTACCATTTGTGCCATTTGTGCCATTTGTGCCAGCAGGACCTATTTCGCCATCTTTACCTTTACAACCACTAAAGGCAATGGTATAAAATGCAATTGAAGCAATTGCAAACACACTAAATAAAAAATTTTTCTTTTTCATGTTATTTTAAATAAATTATTAAATTAATTAAGCACAAAGATATTTTTCAATTCTGTATAGATTCTGAATTTTATATTAAAGAACATGTTTTTTATATGTTTTACAACATATATTTAGTATGAATAAATTGTTTAAATTAATTTTTTGAAAAAAACTATAAATTGCAACTACTAATTTAACTTTCAAACACCATAAAAAAAACTGCCCCAATAAATTGAGGCAGTTTAATAATTAAAATTAAATGAAAAAACGAAATCTTATGTATTATGGTATAAATTTAAGATATTTGGATTCAGAACATCTGTGCTCATAACCATGACGCGAATTATCAAATTCTGCAACATTAAACAAATATTCGATACCCAAATCAGTATAATTGATATCATCAGCATTACCTGTATTCAATTTTCTGCTAATTTCAGCTTTCCATGTACCATTACTCCAAACCGCACCTATTGCTAAATCACCCCTGCTTCCTGTTGGTACAGCGTGAATTCTTTCACAAACAATTGCATTGAGTGTAGAATATTTAGGCCAATATAATGCTGCATCAACATCACTAACTCCTGTTGTTGCGTTTCCAACGCATTCTCCACCATCAATTTCAGATTGTGTAATAAACATAGCATCAGCAAAATCTGTAGGATTAGTTTCCATCCATTTTGGACGCGATTTATCGGCTATACGATTATGTGAAGCGGCAGCAGTCCCAGCATCACCATAACGACCACCATCTTCGCCATTTGTACCTGACCAAACATCACAATATGTATCATCAACATATCCAATCATTGAGAAAGTTCCTGCTGTTACTTCGTGTGATGTTGGATTAATAGTTAAACCTGTACCAGATGCCGATGTTACAGCACCTCCACGAGCGGCTTTACTATGCCATAAATCGGCACGTCCACTTGCTAACCAAGCATCATCAACAATACCATTTACACTAACATGTGGATCTTGATCCGTTGGATAATACATGTGGCATTTTGTCATACAACCACCTGTGCTATAAGGGTCACCGGTTGTTGTACCAATAGGCCAATAAAATGAAATCCTATCTTCTGATTCACCAACACATGGTTTTGCCCATGCTCCACTGGCAAATGACCAAGATGCATCTCTTGTAAAACTAGCAGTAGGATCAGCCCATTCAGATAGAATGTAAATATCAGTTGAAGTATAAACAGCCCTAACATTTACAGTTATTGAACTATTATAAGCATGACAACCTGCACAATTATTGATTTTTGAAGGGTCATTTGGTGGGTTATTTGTTTCTCCTAAAGCTACAGTTAAAACAGGGGCATTTGCCCATAAAGCATCCACTACACCATCAACTGTTGGAGGAGTTGTTGTTTTAATTGCATTTAACTTTGATAAATTATATGATGCACCTATAGTAATTGACTCTGTAGCTTCATTAGTCTTTTTTCCGTTTTTAGATAAGGCTTTTAAAGTAACAGTATAACTACCTGCGGCAGTATAAGTGTGACTTGGCGAAGCTTCTGTCGAAGTTCCTCCATCGCCAAAAGTCCATTCATAACTTTCTGCATCAACAGAGCAATTAGTAAAACTTATTGCTTCATTAGCTGAAGCACTAGTTTTTGATGCTGTAAAACACGCATCGGGTTTTTTTTGGCAACTTGTTGATAAAACAATTATTGCAATCACAAATAACACAGAAAACAAATTTAATTTTCTCATAACAAAATTATTTAGTTAAAAATTATTAATTTTAAAATCAAACAAAAGTAAAACTCAAATCTGTTGAGATTCTGTATTTTTGTATATAATACAGTAACAATCATTATGTTATAAAGCAGTTTTTATGTTGTTATTTTATGTTATACGACATAAAATTAACACAAAGAATTAATCTCAATTAACTGGAAAAATTAGTTTTATTTCATGGTACCCATTCTCATAACAATATGTAATTTTCATTTGATAAAGATCTGTAATCTTTTTAACTATTGTAAGACCCAGCCCAAGCGAATCTGATTTCGATTTATCTTTAAAAAAACGATTAAATAATGTTTCCGGTATAACTGAAAGCATTGAACCCGTATTACTAATTACCAATTCCTGTTTAGATAATTTAATTGAAATCGCTCCTCCTTCTATGTTATGTTTTATTGCATTATTAAGTAGGTTTGAAATTAGTATGTCTGCCAGTGCAGAATTTATTCTAATAATTGGCTTCTGAATAAAAGATGTTGATAGTTTAATATTTTTGAGAGAAATTAATTCTTCAAAATTTAAAAGATGCTTTTCAATGTATTCCTGCACATCAATATTTTCATTTTCCTGAAATTGTTTATTTTCAATTTTTGTAATTAAAAGCAAGGTATAATTGAGCGTTGAAAGACGGCGAACCGCATCTATTATTATTAATAAAGATTTGGTTTGTACTTCGCTAATAGTATTTGATTGTAATAGTAATTCGCATTTTGCTTTAATAACCGCAAGAGGTGTTTGTATTTCGTGTGAAGCATTTTCGATAAATTCCTTTTGATGCTTATAATCATTCCGTGCTTTATTTGTCATTGCCAATAATTCGTTTTTAAGTTGTATAAATTCAAATGTTTTGGGATTGCCGATATCTAATGGTTTATTTTTAGTAATATCAAAATTTTGCAACTTATGAAGCATATTGTAAAAAGGTTTAAATGTTACTTGTGAAATAAAAATATTTAATACAAATAAAGCCAATAACAGAAAAAGAATCAACAATAAAATAAATGTCAGGATGCCTTTAATTAAATCTTCTATTTCAAAAAAAGATTTTAATAATTGAATTTTTACAAACTGATTGTCTATTTCATAAGTAAACGTTAAAGCCCTGTATGGTACATATTCACTTTTGAGTTCATTATACAACATTGTGTCTTTAAGAATATTTATATTCTTATTATTTGATGTTGAGCTGATTATTACTTTTACATCATAAATATTATTAAAGTTAGGCAATGTATTCTCTTTTTTAATATGTTCTATAATTTTCCCCTTTTTAAATACTAATACTTCGTCTATTTCCCGGTTAATTTCTATACGAACAAGAAAATAAAAAATTATACTACCGGCAGTATATACGATAATTGAAGAAATTAAAAAATAAATACTTGTTTTAAAAAGAAGTTTCATCTGTTTTTTTATTTTCTAATTTATTGATTTTCATTATTTTATGTTTTTATATTTTTCAGATTGAATAAGATTGATTTAGATTGATAGGATTGAAAGCGTTTCAACCTTTTCAATCTTGTTTTCTCAATCTTTTCAATCTTTTTTCAATCTCATCCCTTAACCTCATTTCTTAACCTCAACCTTAAATATGAACATTCCCTTCCCGACAAGTCATGACAAGTTGTGTGTCTTTTATAGTCTCCGATAAATCGGAGCAAGCAATGGAAGTTTCATATCGAATCAGTAAATTTATATCCTATACCATACACAGTTTTTATATAGTCGTTGCCTCCAAGAACGATAATTTTTTTACGAAGATTTTTGATGTGAGAATAAATAAAGTCGAACGAATTTGCCATATCCATTTCATCGCCCCACAGATGCTCTGCTATAGATTCCTTTGTAACAAATCTATCTTTGTTTGACATGAAGTAAACCAGCAGGTTATATTCTTTTTTTGTTAGAATTAATTCTGTTTCATTAATTACAACTTTTAACTGGTCGGGAAAAACTTTAATTTCATTAAAAATTATTTCGTTTTTACCATTAAAATTTCTGCGGCGTATTATTGATTTTATACGTGCATTTAATTCTGAAATATTAAAAGGTTTTGTAAGATAATCATCAGCACCAATTTCAAGACCTATTATTTTATCATCCAATGATTTTTTTGCAGAAATTATTATTATTCCAGTTGCCTTATTAGTTGACTTTAGTTTTTTAATAATATCAAGACCATTGCCATCGGGAAGCATAATGTCCACAACAATGCAGTCGTAATTATAAAGATTAATTTTCTCAAGTGCCATTTCAAATGTAGTACAGGTTTCGCAAACATACCCGTCAAGTATTAAATAATCAATTATACTACTCGAAAGATTTTCCTCGTCTTCTATCAAGAGAATTTTCATAATAATTAAGTGTATTAAGTATTAAGTACAATGAACAATAATAACAATGGTCACACAATAGTTAATACAATGGTCACACAATTGTTTTCTAACTATACTACAAATGCTGACAATCGTATGACCATGTATGACAATCGTATGACCATGTATGAAAAAGTATGACCATGTATGACAATAAAACAATTGAACAATAGAACAGTGAATTTAGAACTTTTTTGAACCATGAACTTTTTAAACTCTTATACCTATTATTAATATATCATCAACTTGTTCTTCCTGACCTTTCCAATCTAAAAATTTTTTCTTTATAAGTTCTTTCTGCTTATCAACCAATTCATTGCTAACGCTAACTAATGTATCTTCGAGTTGTTTGTATTTGAATTTTTTACCTTTTGGACCGCCAAACTGGTCGGCATAACCATCAGAAAAGAGATAAACCATATCATTTTTACTAACAGGCAAGCCATTATTTGTATATACATCTGCCACTTCATCTTCGTTAACCCCAATAGGAAATTTATCAGCTTTAACTTCACTTAAAACATTATTATGTACATAATATATTGAATTATATGCTCCTGCATATTCAACTGTACGCATTTGATTATCAATACATACAAGCGATAAATCCATTCCATCTTTAACACCGCTTTCGTTGTGTGCCTGACGTAAAATTTCGGTAACACCAACATCAAGAAAACTTAATATTTCGGAAGGTTTTGTAATTCGGTTAATTTTAACTGCCTGATTTAATAAATTATAACCAATAACCGACATCATTGCTCCGGGTACACCGTGCCCTGTACAATCAACAGCTGCAACAATTGTATAACCTGAAATTTGCTCTACAAAATAGAAATCGCCACTTACAACATCTTTAGGTATATATAAAATGAAACTGTTTGGAAGACATTTTTTAATATAATTATCGGGCGGTAACAAAGCACACTGAATTCTGTAAGCATATTGAATACTTTGAGTTAATTCTTTCTTCTGATGTGAAATTGTTTCCATTTGCGACATAACGGTATCGCGTTGTGCTTCAATCTCATCACGTTGCGAAATAATTTCATCGCGTTGAGTTTCAATTTCTTCTTTGTGTAGTATTAAATGCTGCTCACGGGTTTCAATAACATTTTTTTGTTCTTCAATAAGTTTATATTGAGCTTTAATAAATTTATCCCAATAAAATATTCCTTCAACAACGAGCCAAATTAAAAAAAACAAAAAGGTTAATACAACATAATCTGAAAACAGTTTCCTAATAAAAGAAGCATTTACAGGAGAACTTTCGGGTGGAAAGAAAAAAAAGTAAACTATTGCAATTACAAAAAAAGCAAAGAAAAGGGAATATCCTGCAACAAATTGTTTGCGAGTCAAAGAAAGAATCCCATATATTTTTATTTTAATTTCGTTCATTACAAAAAGTATTAAATATATAAGCAAAAGTAAAAATGATTTTGCTTAAAAGCTAAATAAATTTAAGAAATAAAAATAAATTATTAATACATTTTAAATAAAAAAATATGTACTTTTAAAACCTTAAATTTAAAAATTAAAATATTAAGAAATGGGAAAGTTAAATCATTTGAAACCTACGCAAGTATGGGAGAATTTTGAGGCATTATGTAATATACCTCGTCCTTCAAAAAAAGAAGAAAAAGTAATAAAATTTATGAAAGAGTTTGGCGAAAAACTCGGTTTAAAAACAATTGTTGACGAAGTTGGCAATGTAATTATTAAAAAACCAGCCACAAAAGGTATGGAAAACAGGCTAGGAATAATTTTACAGGGACATATTGATATGGTACCCCAAAAAAATAGTGATAAAGTTCACGATTTCGAAAAAGACCCTATTGTTCCTTGGGTCGATGGCGATTGGGTTAAAGCTACCGGAACAACTTTAGGTGCCGATAATGGTTTAGGAGTATCAGCTACAATGGCAATTTTGCAATCAAAAGATATTGCACACGGTCCAATTGAAGCACTTTTAACTATTGACGAAGAAACAGGAATGACAGGTGCTTTTGGTTTAAAATCTGGAGTATTAGATGGTGATATTTTATTAAATCTTGATTCGGAAGATGAAGGCGAACTTTATGTTGGCTGTGCCGGTGGCATTGATGCTTCAATAAAATTTAATTACAAAGAAGAAGAAGTTTCAGTAAATCATACAGCATATAAACTTTTGTTAACTGGCTTAAAAGGCGGTCATTCAGGATTAGAAATTATTCTTTACAGAGGAAATTCAAATAAATTGATGAACAGATTTTTAAAATTTGCAAGCAAAAAATTTAACGTTAGAATTTCATCAATTGAGGGCGGAAGTTTACGAAATGCTATTCCACGCGAATCTTTTGTTACCGTTGTAGTACCAAATAACAATGAAGCTGAGTTTTTAATAGCAGTTTCAAACTACGAAAAAATTTACAGAAAAGAATTTTCCGATTGCGACCCTGATATAAAATTAGTTGCAGAAAAAACCTCTGCACCAAATTCTGTTATTGATTTAAAAACGCAAAACGAATTAATTAACACAATTTACTCATGCCCCAATGGAGTAATTCGCATGAGTGATTCAATGAAGGGGATGGTAGAAACATCAACAAATTTGGCAATTGTAAAATCGAATAATGGAACGATATTAATTGCTTGTTTATTAAGAAGTTCTGTTGATTCAGCAAAAGACGATTTAGTAGAAGCAATTCATAGCAATTTTGCTTTATCAAGTGCAAATATTAAATTTGAAGGTGGTTATCCTGGCTGGAAACCAAATATGAATTCGGCAATTTTAAAAACCGCTGGCGAAGTTTATCAAAAGAAATTTGGTAAAGTTCCTGAAGTTAAAGCTATTCATGCAGGTTTAGAGTGCGGTTTGTTAGGCGGAGTTTATCCTAATTTAGACATGCTTTCATTTGGTCCAACAATTAGGTATCCTCATTCTCCGGATGAAAAAGCATTAATACCTTCGGTTCAAAAGTTCTGGGACTTTTTAGTTGAAGTAATAAAAAATGCACCTTTAAAAAAATAATTATATAACATATTATCCATATAAGTAATTTATATTTAATAATTTACTATATGGATTTTTTTTATTTTTTTATTTTTTTGATATAACTACATTTTTTATAGATAAAAAAATAAACTAAAATGTTTAGTAGTGGATATTTTTTATAGCTTTGCCAAGTTTTTTAAATAGGTTCTTACAAAAGTTTAAAAAAATATTATACCTTTAAATTATATGGTTGAGAAAATTCAGAAAAAATTAAGAGACAGTAAAGCAGCTCGTTGGACAGCTTTGGCTTTAGTAGCATTTACAATGCTATGCGGTTATTATTTAACTGATGTAATGGCTCCGTTAAAAGGATTGCTTGAGAATCAATTAAGCTGGAACAGTTCAGAATATGGCTTCTTTACAAGTGCTTACGGATGGTTTAATGTTTTTTTATTCATGCTTATTATTGGCGGAATTATTCTTGATAAAATGGGCATTCGTTTTACAGGTTTAATGGCAGCAATTATAATGGTAATAGGAGCAGGTTTAAAATACTATGCTATTTCTACACATTCTTTTGACGGAGTTAACTGGCATATTTTATGGTTCGACATGAAAGCTCAGGTTATGCTTGCTGCTGTTGGCTTTGCTATTTTTGGTGTAGGAATCGAAATAGCCGGAGTTACCGTTTCAAAAACTATAGTGAAATGGTTTAAAGGGAAAGAAATGGCACTTGCTATGGGACTCGAAATGGCAACTGCTCGTATTGGTACTGCTCTTGCACTCTCAATCTCGGTACCAATAGCTAATATCCGTGGTCCTGTTTCAGATCCTGTATTAATATCTTTAATTATGCTTTGTATAGGACTTATTGCCTTCTTAATGTACTCATTTATGGACACAAAACTCGATAAAGAACAAGCCGAATATAACCGCATTAATAATGTTGTAGATAATGAAGAAGCTTTTCGTATATCCGATTTATTTAAAATTGTAACCAATAAAGGTTGGTGGTATATTGCTCTTTTATGTGTTCTTTTCTATTCAGCAGTATTCCCATTCCTTAAATATGCTACTGATTTAATGGTTCAAAAATTTGGTGTTGATCAGGAATGGGCAGGAATAATTCCGGCAATGCTACCTTTTGGAACAATTATTCTTACGCCTTTCTTTGGTAATTTGTACGATAAAAAAGGTAAAGGTGCAACTATAATGATTATTGGTTCAATAATGTTAATTTTTGTTCATTTAATTTTTTCAATTCCGTTTATTAACCAGTGGTTTATAGCTATTTTATTGATAATAGTATTAGGAGTAGCTTTCTCACTTGTTCCATCAGCTATGTGGCCATCGGTACCAAAAATTATTCCCGAAAAGCAATTAGGAACTGCTTATTCACTTATTTTTTGGGTTCAAAACTGGGGATTAATGGGAGTTCCTTATTTAATTGGTTGGGTACTCGAAACATATTGTAAAACTGGTGGCGGCATATATAAAGTAGTAAATGGTGTGAATGTATCTGTAATCCAAAGATACGATTATACTATACCAATGTTAATATTTACTGGTTTTGGAGTTTTAGCTCTTATATTTACGTTATTGTTAAAAGCCGAAGACAAAAAGAAAGGATACGGTTTAGAATTACCAAATATTAAAAAATAAGGCATCTTTCAAATCCGATATATCGGATGCTTAATGAAAAATGCCTATTAATTTTGCTCATTTTTTTTTGGCATTTCTTTTATCATTTTAAAACATATATATCCAATAATTAGAGCTACAAAAGCAATTACAATCCAAATGAAAACAGGATTGTAATAGAATGGTTTTAATTCAGGATTTACAACTTTTTCTATATTTATAACATTGCAAGTTGTTATTAATGGTAAATCATCGGGAATGCTATCGGCAAAAAAATTAAGGTCGTAAACAGGTGGTTTTAGCTTTTCGTTGCCAAACTTTAGCGAATAAATTTCTCCTTCGTTTAAATTTGCTGTAATATAATGATTTAACTCATAAGCTTTAACTGCTTTAATTTTTAAAGGTTTGTCATCATAATTCTGAATTATTAAATAAAGTTCTTTTGCTGGAAATCCCGAAAAAGTTATAATATTTTCGGAGTTGGAAGTTATTTTAGTTGACTTTATTTCTTCATAATATAACTTCGATTCACCTTTAACATTGGTAGTTTTAGCCAACGAAATTGTTGCATCTCGAAAATAAAACTCAGGACCTTCAACCTCAAACTGCAACTTGTCTATATATTGTTGTTGAGCAAAAGAAATTTTCACTATACTTTGTTTTAAGCTATCTGTTTGAGAAATTTTCACATTATTAATTTGTAAATATTTTCCAGTTTCAACCGACCAATCGTAATATCCGGCTTTTAAAATATTTATTGGATTATCATAATAATCACTAATTAACAATTCATAATATTCATAATTACTTTTGGGAAAATTAAAAACACGTATTTCTGAAGTATTATCATCGTTGTAAAATGATTGAAAATAGTAATGCTCTTTTAATGCGAACCAATCTTTTTGATTATCACTCGCATTTAGAGTTAACCATTTTCTAACGTCAGCATTTTTTATTACAAGTGAAAAATTTGTTATTACATTTTTTTGGGGATTATGAATTACCAGACGGGTATAATTATATCTGTGTTCTTTTTTACTTATTTCATATTCTTTAAACATTTGTTTGTATAAAATTGGCTTTTCGGAATATAGTATATAAGGAATATTGTTGCCTGTGCTATCAAATAACCTAATGTCGCCATAATCCGTTTTTAATTTTCCGGTTATTTCAGAACTTAACAATATTTCGTTAAAACCAGTTTTTATAACTTTTACTGTTTTGCTTTCCCATTTAAAATCCTGCGAAAACCCAGATAAAAACAAGAAAGAAACAAATAGAACAATAGTGCTTTTCAACAATATGTTTTGTATGCCAATATTAGTTCTCATGTGTTTATATTTTTTATTTTATTGATACTTAATATTATATGCTTTTAATTATTTCAGATTGAATAAGATTGATTTAGATTGATAAGATTGAAAGCGTTTCAACCTATTCAATCTTGTTTTCTCAATCTTCTTCAATCTTTTCAATCTTTTTTTCAATCTTATCCCTCAACCTCAACCTTAACCTTAACCTCAACCCTTAACTTTATCCCTTTGTTATATCATTTTGCTTATTCTTAATGTCATCTTCTAAAATTAATCTTTTTAATTTCTGATACATAAATGAAATTACAAGTAACAAAATACCTAAAGAAATAAATGCAACAATTTTTCCGCCTTCATTAATTCCCCTAATATCCCAAGTAAAAAGTTTAATTAAAGTAATTGCAAATATTGACAAAGAAATTATTCGGAGCATTTGATTTTTGTTTTTCATTCCTAAAAACATTAAAACAAATGAAGTTAAGCCCCAAAAAATAGGATAAGAAATTTTTCTTGATTGCAACAGCATTGCTTGTATTGTATGATTTGCATCAACCTGAGTAAGTACAGCTAAATGATCAAGTTCTGAGCTTCCAACAAAAATAAAAACAAAAACAGTAAACCAAAGTGAAAGAATACTTAATACAGATTTTTCGCTATAAAGTTTAGAATAACTCCTCCAAATTAAAAATGTTACTACTATAACAAAAAATGCACTTAAATAATGAAACATAAATGGAGTTAGCGAAATAGGTACTCCCGAGATGTATAAATCTCTGACATAAGCTGTTTGATGATTAAAGAAAACCAAATAACAAATTGCTGCAAAAAACCCTATTCCAATAACTATATTTTTTACAACCTGTTCTTTTCTATAATTTGCCCAAAGTATAAGTCCAAGTACAAATGAAAAATGATATACTCCCAAATAAACATTGCGAACAAAACTGTAATCAATATTTAACCAAAGCTGATATTTCAGTTCGAGTAAAATTCCTAAATATAAAAAAAGAATAAATAACGGTAACAATATCCAGCGATATACTTTTACTCCATTTTCAATATATTTTGGTGTTTTTAACTCGTATTTTAAAAGGAACAAATTGACATATAATGAAATAATTACTGCAATACTTGTAATAAATGCTTGGTTAAAAATTAATGACAATGGTTTAACCATTTCTACGCCATAAAATGCTGCATCGGCTTCGGTAAATGTTTTATTAAAATACACATATAAATTCGACCAATCAATAATAAGACTGATAATCATTAATGGCATCAATATAATTGAAGCTAATTTAACGATTTTAATTCCTGATTTTTGTGAAAACCACAATAACAAAACCGTTTCGGCAGCCCAAAATAAAGTAATATAATTTCCATCTAATTGAATTGGAGCAGTAAGACTTAAAAATGTAAGAACAAAGCCAATTAACAGATAAATAAGATTTCTGTCAACTTGTTTGCGTTTATACAAAAGCAATGCAAAAATAAGATTAAATAGAGCAATTGAGATTGTAAATATTCCTTGCAATCTTGCATTGTGAACATTGTTTAAAATTACCATTCCAGCCACAAAAAACATAAAAGTATTTGTAAGAAGAATTGTTATTTCACTCCAATTAAACTTTCTCTTTTCTTTAATGTTATTAACAATGTTCATTAAAAAGAATATGCCATAAAAAATTGAAGCAAAAATTAAGGCACCTAAATATGGAGGATATGGTTTTTCGCTTACTTGGTAACCCAACCAGCTTCCGTAAATTATTGTAGTAAAAGCAAAGCAAATAACATTTAACCAGTACCAGTTTTTAAAGTACGATAATACTAACATTCCAACATTAAGAATTGTAATATAAGTAAATAACACAATGTAATTACCTTCACCTGTACTAACAAAAAATGGAGTGCCAAAACCGCCCACAATAGCCAAAATTGCTAATATTTGTCGGTTGTAAGCATGAGATAATAAAACTGCAAAAGCTGTAATAACAACCATTATAGAAAAAGCAGCAGTTTGCGAAAATAAGTGATAATATTGAAATCCGATACTTATAGTAAAATACAAAACAGCTATTCCACCACCAACAAGAATTGAACTAAATGTTTTATATGTTTTTCTTAATTTATGAGCTAAGGCAATTAAAGTACCGCCTGCTAATATTCCAATTGCAACTCTTCCAACTTCGTTTATCCAGTTTTTATCAATTGCGTATTTAACAAAGAAGGCTAATCCCAATACTAAAACACCAATACCAATAATACTTAACACATGCTCACCAATCCATTTTTCAAGGTCGGTTTTTGGTATTGTAGCTTTTATAACTTTAGGTTTAATTTGATTTACAACTGGCTTAACAGGAATAGCAGTAACATTCTGAGCCACTGGCTCTTCCTTTTTAAATACTGGAGGAACAATAACAACTTCATGTTGTTTTATAATTTCCTGAACAGGAGCTATTACTTGTTCTTTTGCCGTTGGAATAACTTGTTCCGAAGGTTTTACTTCCTTAATGGAGTTAATTAAAGTTTTAATTTTAATTAAATCAGTTTTAAGTTCGGTTATACTTTTAAATATTTTACTTACTTGCGAGCTAACTCGTATCATAAAAATAATTGATAGAGCAAGTATTCCTAAAGCAAGCATTACTAATAATGCAACAAAAAATCCTTCCATATAAATTTGTTTGTATTTTAAACAAATGTACAAATTTATTAACACATTAATATTTAGAAATTATATTAAAAAAAAAATTAATTACTTTAGCAAAAAAATATTTTAATAAATGGATAGTTTCATAAAAGTTTTAATGATTGATGCCGAAACTGGTTTTTATAAGATGCAGAGATATTTAATCGGCAAATATTACGGTCCTGTTGATATTGGCTTTCACCTTTCGGGCGTACACAATAGTTTAACAATAGGTACAGGATTATTGGCAGGCTCAATTTTACCGGGTTCAAACCGGTTAATTTTTTCGGGCTTTTCGCCTTGCTGGGCTGGGTTTTATGTTTCATCAATGGGTGGTGCCGGCTTAGTTTTCGATAATTTAGGAATAAGCATGATTTCTATTGTTGGAAAATCGGCTACACCTTCTATATTATATTTAAACAGAAATCACGGCGAAGAAATAGAGTTAGAAATAAAACCAATTGAAATACATTCTGTTTGGAATAGCGGTCGAAAAGGTGTTTATTCGATGATGGATTACACTTACGAAAAATTTGGCGAACGCTACGAAACCGACCCGCGAATTCTTGCAACTGGGCCGGCATCGTTAAAAACTGATTTTGGTGCAATTTGTTCTGCACCAATAAAAAACAAAGAAGTAACTTTAGTTGACACATGGGCTGGACGAGGTGGCTTTGGTAGCAAATTGTTACAACAACATGGAATTGCTTCCATAATTTATGGTGGAACATTTTTAGATGAAGACTTCCGTGACCGTAAAGTTGCTGACTCGTGGTTCGAAGATAAATACAATAAAAAACTAGCTGCAAAAGATATTGAGGCAACTACAAAATATCGATTTGATGAACATTTTGAGACCGGTGGAACATTAGGAGTTAATTACGCAACAGTTGGAAGTAACATTATTGCATTTAATTACAAATCTATTTATTGGAGCGAAAACGACAGAAAAGAACTTCATCAAAAATTTGTTGTTGAGCATTATTTAAAACAATTTAACGAAGAAACCATTAAACCCCGACAACAAAAAAATTGTGGCGAACCATGTGCAGCAGTTTGCAAAAAAATGAACAATGAATTTAAAAAAGATTATGAACCATATCAAACCATGGGACCGCTTTCGGGTATTTTCGACCAGCGAGCAGCCGAATTATTAAATCATCATGCCGACACATTAGGTTTTGATGCTATTTCCGTTGGCGGTGTTATATCATGGTTATTTGAGTGCCTTTCAGAAGATTTAATAAAACCTTCGGAATTGGGACTAAAAGAAAAGCCTATATTTTCAGCCGAAAATTTTGATATTGTTAACGACTCCATGAAAAATGCACAAATTGGAGTTTCATTGTTAAACAATATCATTTCGGGCGATTACGAAATGCTCGACATGAGCGATGGTGCTCGTATATTGGCACATAAATTAAGCGATGCAAAAGGAAAAAAAGTATTAGATAAATTTGTTTTTACAGGATTTCGTCGAAAAGGATGGATGGTTCCAAACCAATACTGGACACCTGGCGTACTTTCGCCAATGCCAATGATGGGCAAATACTATATGTATTACGGAAAAGATTTTATGAATCCCCGTCAACTCGGTCACGAAAATGCAAACAGAATGGTTAAAGAACTAACACTCGACAATCTTGGAATATGTCGTTTCCATAGAGCATGGGCTGAAGATATGATTGCTGATATTATTGGAAAGCTATACAATAAAAAGAATGAATTTATAGAATCAACAAAAAATATTTCATCATGGATTAATAGCCGAAATGCTTCATCTTTCTGGGAATCGGAAAGAAATATGGATTTAATTCATACTTTTATTAATAACAAATTTCAGGAAAAGTCTGATGTACTTGAATTAAATTATTGGTACGAAAGATTTAATGTAAACAAACAAGAAGCAGCTTTCGAATACTGGTACGAAATACATAAAGGAATACACGAATCACTTAAAGATTATGTAACTACACAACCGGCTATATAGTGTCTGTCCATAAAGTCAAGAGTCTGGAATATAAAGTTCGATGACAAGGCTTGCGAAGTTTTGAAAATCAAGGAGTTTACTTATGTAAATGACTGTTTTCAAAACGAGCATAACGCAGTCAGCGGACTTTATAGACAGACTCTAATTAGATTTTATTGAACTTATGTAACTACTTGTTTTTTTACATAAGTCCTATATATTATTTACAATTTGTTTACAAAGTCAATTAATAAATTTACAATTTCGGTGTATTTTCCTAAACTTAAATTTTCGGGTGTGTCGGCTGGATTATGATACGGACCAGTTTTTCCTTGCGAATAAATAAAAAAACTTTTAACGCCTGCATTATAAAAAGGTGCATGGTCGCTATTGTTCGATGCACCACGGGTTTTTATTTTAGGCAAATATTTTTTTTCTTCGTTAATGGTTTTAAGCAATTCGTATTCATTGTTAAAAACTGTGCTGTTAACTATTGTTATTCCATCTTCGCCACTTCCCAAAATATCCATATTTAATAAAAACTTGATTCTGCTTAATGGTATAAGTGGATGACTAACAAAATATTGTGAGCCAACTAAACCGATTTCTTCGCCTGTAAAAAAGATAAATGCAATTGTATATTTTGGTTTTTCTTTGCAAAATGTTTTATATAAATCAAGTATCATTGCAACACCGCTTGCATTATCGTTTGCACCACAAAAAACAGCATCACCAAGTTCGCCTATATGGTCGTAATGTGCAGTAAATGCAATTATTGAATCGCTGCTGCCGGGAATAATTGCAAAAACATTTCCCGTTTTATATTTATCAATTTGTTTTGATGCAAAATTTATTTCAATAAATGCAGCATTTGCCGGAAAGGAATATATAGGAATTTCCATGCTAACCCAGCTAATTGGTTTGTTGTCTTGTGTTTGCATCGTGTTTCTATTAACAAGGTTTATTACTCCTTTTGCATGTAATGTGTTTTCGTGAATAATGTTTTCAACAATAGCTTTAAGTGTCTTATCGTTTGTTAAACTTGTGTCAATTGCTATAAACGAGTTGTTTAAATTTTGAGTAAGAATTTCTTTGAAATTTGTTTTATCTGTTTTTACTATTGAATATTTTCCATCGCAACTTTTAGAGTTGGGGTGTATTATATATTCTTTGCCGCTTTTTAAAATCGTTGTGTCAATTTTTAAATTGCCTAAATCGGTAATTACCGAAACCGGCATTCTAAATTTTTGAAATTCGTATTTTGAAGAATTACTATTATTTTTCTTTAATTCCGAAAAAATAAATTTCGAGGCTTTTTTAACGCCATTGTTTGTATAACCTCTACCGTGAAAATTATTTGAACAGAGTGTTGAAATAACCTGTTTTGCATAAATTATGTCTTGCCCAAAAGAATTATTAACATTAAAGACAAATAAAAAATAAATTAATAATAGTTTGTTTAAAAAACTAGTCATATTAGTATTTTCAAATAAAACGACGTGAAATTAATTCTATAAAACTGTTAAATGTCTCTGAATCTTTATTTTTAATAGTATTATTAATTAAAATTTCAGCTTCTTCAAAACTGCTCATTCCATTTATCAAATCAATAGTTTTGTTATATAAATCGTTATTGTTAATAAATAAATCGCGTGTAAACATTATTCTGTCATTAATACTAATTGCCGATTTTATATTTTTAATTGGTTTATGTATTCGATTTGACGATAGATTATTATCTTGTGTTTGCAATGAGTCGGATAAAGTTTTTGTATTTGTTTTGCGAAATTGTTCGGATATCGTTTTTGAACTTTGAGTATTTTGCTCTTTATTTTTAAAAGTTGTTTTGCATTCGCTCACTGTTTCAAATAAAGTTAGTTCAACTTCAATAATCTTTTTTTCTTCTTCAGTTATAACTTGATGGTTGTTAGGTTCTTGTATTGCTTTATCATTTGTTATTATTTCATTTACATCAAGTTGTTCAATAATAATTTCTTCGTTTTTAATTATTGAAGTTTCAGTAAAATCGTTTTTTAACGAAATTGGTTCTTCGTGTACAATTTCTTTGGGTAAAATGGTGTCTTTTATTTCAATATTGTTTAAATTAATATTTAATAAGCAATCGTAAGCTTTTCTTAATTTTTCGAGAGCAATATCTTTTTCTATTGAAGAGAATTTCTTTTCTAAATTATTGATTAACGATTTTATTTCGTCAAGTAATTCAATAATATCTGTAAATTTATTATTTTGGCTCATGATTTTATATTAAATTTCAACAAATTGATTGTACTATCTGTAATAAATTCATTGTTTGTTTAAGAAAATATAAAATTTCAAGGCTTGCGATTGTCGAAAATGCGGAGTTCCGTCTAAACGGAATGAGCATTTGAAGCAAGTATAACGAAGAAATTGATATTTTCTTGCAAACACTATGTATTTATTTTATTTTTGTAAAGTTAATCATTTGATATAAATCAACGAAATAAATTATGTTTTTAGAAAATACCGGAAAAGATATTCCAAAAAAAGGTTGGATTGAAGTAATATGTGGTTCTATGTTTTCCGGTAAAACAGAAGAACTTATCAGACGTTTAAAACGAGCTAAAATTGCAAAACAAAAAGTCGAAATTTATAAACCAAAAATTGATGTTCGTTATTCTGTTGACGAGGTTGTTTCGCACGACGAAAATGCAATTCAATCAACTCCAGTAGATTCGGCATCAAATATTTTGCTTATGGTTAGCAATGTTGATGTTGTTGGAATTGATGAAGCACAGTTTTTTGACGATGCGTTGATTGATGTGTGTAACTCGTTGGCAAATAATGGCGTAAGAGTCATAGTTGCTGGTTTGGACATGGATTTTATGGGAAAACCATTTGGACCAATGCCAGCAATACTTGCAGCTGCTGAGTATGTAACAAAAGTTCATGCAATTTGTATGCACTGCGGAAATTTAGCTCATTATTCGTATCGAAAAGTTGAAAGTAATAAATTAGTGCTTTTGGGCGAAACTTTGGAATATGAACCCTTGTGTAGAGATTGTTACAATAAAATTAAGAAATAAATCGTTTGTGGTCGAATAAATTAAGAAATGTTGAATTGTATTCGAGTGTGGTCGAATTAAATTAAAAATTTAAATATTATTCGATTGTAATCGAATTGTTTTATAGTAACTATTCAGTATGCGTAAAAATTGTCACGCAAAGTCGCAAAGTTCGCAATTTACCCCGTTAGATAATTGCTCTTTAATATAGTTCACTCTTTTTTTTAACTATCTCACGGGGTGAACTCCGTTATATAATTCCTATAGAAAGTGGTATGAAAATAAAAATTGGTATCTAACGGGGTTAATATAGAAAATTATAATAAGTAAAAAGAAAAAATGACTATGAGATTTTATGGTTTGAATAGTAAACACGCTGTAAGCACGCAATGAAAAAAATCATTAATGATTTTTTTTAACTTTGCGGGCTTAAAACTTTGCGGGCATTGCGAGCTTTGCGTGACATAGTATTTGAGAGAAGAACAGTGTATGTTAAATAAAAAATCAAATTAACTTTGACACTGATTAGTTACGTTTTATATTTGTAAAAAAAATAAATGATACGACGGAAGAAATATATTGATAAAATTAAGCCATTTATTGATAAACCTGTAATAAAAGCAATTACAGGGATACGCCGATGTGGTAAAAGTACGCTATTAAAACAAATTGCAAATGAAATAGAATTACTTGGAGTTAATTCTGGTCAAATAATTAATATAAATAAAGAACTTTTTGAATTTGATTTTATTCAAACCTATACCGATTTACATAATTATATATCGAAAAAAGCAAGTCATAAAAATAAAAAGTATTATTTGTTTATTGATGAAATTCAGGAAATTGATGAGTGGGAAAAAGCCATTAGCTCATTCTTTGCTGAAAAAAAATATGATATTTATATTAGTGGTTCTAATGCTCATTTATTATCGTCTGATTTAGCTACACTTATTACTGGCAGATATATAGAGTTTAAAATTTATACTTTTACTTTTTCTGAATTTAAAGAGATATATGAGGAAAACCCTAAAATCAACAAAAATATTGATGTTTTTAGTGAGTTTGTTAAATACGGTGGTTTCCCTGGTATTCACAGTTTTAATTGGTCTGAAGAAATATTAAGACAATATCTGGAGTCAATTTATAATACTGTTGTTTTAAAAGATGTTGTTATGAGAAATCAGATAAAAGATGTATCAATGTTAAACTATATTCTTGATTTTATAGCACAAAATTGTGGCAATATTACAACAGCAAAAAGCATACATGATTTCTTTAAATCACAAAATCGTAATGTCAGCACCGATACTGTTTTAAATTATTTGCAATATGCTATAAATGCAATGCTTATCCAACAAATAAGACGTTACGATTTGTATGGTAAAAAAGTCCTTGAAACTTTTGAGAAATATTATTTAGGCGATACCGGACTTGGATTTGCTTTGCATGGAAGTAGTCCGGAAATGATTTCTGGTCAACTTGAAAACATTGTGTTACTTGAATTATTATCAAGGGGATATAAGGTTAATATTGGAAAAAACAAGAACAAAGAAATTGATTTTATAGCAAGTATAGGTGCTGATAAAATTTATATTCAAATATGCAAAACATTGATAGGTGAAAAAGTAAATGAACGTGAGTACGGTGCATTTGAAGGATTAAATGACCATTATCCTAAATATGTTTTGTCACTTGACGAATTCGGATTTAATACTGATAAAAATGGTGTTAAATGGATGAATATTAAAGATTTCTTAATGTCATCAGTTTTTTAATATATTTATTCTTATGAATTACACAGCAAACGAAATAGCTTCGATTACACGAGGTCAATTAATTGGTAATGGCGACATTAAAACAAGTCGTTTGCTAATTGATAGCCGTAACCTTGTGTTTCCAAGCGAAAGTGTTTTTATAGCAATAAGCGGAGAGAGGCACGATGGAAATACTTTTGTTCCTGAATTATATAAAAAAGGTGTTCGGTGTTTTTTAGTTTCAAAACAAATTACAGAATCATTTCCCGATGCTGTTTTTATTATTGTTCGAAATACATTAACGGCTTTACAGGAATTAGTTGCTTTTCACCGATCAAAATATCATTATCCGGTTATAGGAATAACTGGCAGTAATGGAAAAACTGTTGTTAAAGAATGGCTTTTTGAATTATTAAAAGACCAAAAAGTTATTGTTCGAAATCCTAGAAGTTATAATAGTCAGGTTGGAGTACCGTTGTCGGTTTGGCAAATGAATGACACGCACGAACTTGCAATTTTTGAGGCAGGCATTTCTAAAGTTGGTGAAATGGAGCGACTTGCAAAAGTAATTCGTCCCGATATTGGAATATTTACTAATGTAGGTCCTGCACATCAGGAAAATTTTGAAGATTCGAAGCAAAAAGTTAACGAAAAATTAAAACTTTTTGAGAAGTCTAAAACTCTGATTTATTCAAATAATTATTCTGTGATTTCAGAATTGGCATCAAAATATTGTAGCGAAAATTCAATTAAGCAATTTGTTTTTGGAAGCGAAAAAGGTGCCAATTTGCAAATTGTTAAAATTAACAAATTAGAAAAATATACAATTTTAGAAGCAAAATATTGTAATGAATTACAATCACTTAAAATTCCATTTATTGATGATGCTTCTATCGAAAATTGTATAACTTGTTGGGCAACGCTTTTGGTTTTGGGTTATAACAGCGAATTTATTTCTTCGCAAATTTTAAATCTTGCACCAATAGCAATGCGCTTGCAAATGAATGAAGGACTGAATAATTGTACAATAATAAATGATACTTATAATTCCGATTTGGCTTCACTTCGTATTGCTATAGACTTTTTAATGAATCAAAATCAACATTCTACAAGAGTTTTAGTTTTGTCTGATATATTGCAAAGTGGTTATAACGAAGAAATTTTATATTCCGAAGTTGCCAATTTAATTAATAGTAATAAAATTGATACGCTAATTGGTATTGGGCAAGCTATTTCGCATTTTGCCGATAAATATCAAACAAATAAAAGATTTTTTAATTCGTCGGCAGAATTTATTCAAAATTTACCATTATTAAAACTTAATAATTCTACAATATTATTAAAAGGTGCAAGAAAATTTGAATTCGAAAAAATATCTAAAAGACTTCAACAAAAAGCACACGAAACTGTTTTAGAAGTTAATTTGAATGCTTTTGTAAATAATTTGAATGCTTACAAATCGCTACTTTCTCCAAATACTGAAATAATGGCAATGGTAAAAGCTTTCTCTTATGGGAGTGGTTTATTCGAAATTGCAAATGTGCTTCAATACGAAAAAGTTAAATACTTAACCGTGGCTTATGCCGATGAAGGCATTGAATTGCGACAAGCCGGAATTTCTACACCTATAATGGTAATGAGCCCAGAACCTGGAAGTTTTGAATCTATGCTCGAATTTAATCTTGAACCAGAACTTTATAATTTACGAGTTTTGCAAATGTTTCAGAATGAAGTAAAAAAACAAGGAAAACAAAATGTAAATGTTCATATAAAAATTGACACTGGAATGCGACGTTTGGGTTTTGAAGAGTCGGAGATTGATTTACTTTTGTTTAAACTTAGAAATAATTCATGGTTAAAAGTTAAATCAGTTTTTACACATCTAACTTCTACTGATGATAAAAACGATGACTCTTATACATTTGAGCAAATAGAACTATACAATTTAATCGTAACTAAAATTGAAAACGCATTAGGTTATAAGTTTTTAAAACATATTCTTAATTCTGCCGGGGTAGAAAGGTTTTCGAAATATTCGTACGATATGGTACGGTTAGGAATTGGGCTTTATGGTTTTTGTACTAATAATGCTTTAGCTGGAAAATTGCAAAATGTTATTTCATTAAAAACTGTTGTTTCGCAAATTAAAAATGTTCAGGCTGGTAGTTCAATTGGTTATAACCGTAAAGGGAAATTAAATAGCGATTCTGTAATCGCTACAATTCCAATAGGATATGCCGATGGTTTAAGTCGTAAATTAGGAAATGGGGTAGGTGTTTTTAAAGTTAATGGCATTTTAACTCCCACTGTTGGAAACATTTGCATGGATATGTGTATGCTCGATATTACCGAAGCAAATGCTCACGAAGGCGATGAAGTTATAATTTTTGATTCTGTTGAAGAAATTTTAAAAATTTCAAATGATATTGGCACAATTCCTTACGAGATTTTAACAGGAATTTCGCGAAGAGTAAAACGAATATATTATCACGAATAATGAAATAGATTGAAATAGATTGAAATAAGTTGAAATAAATTGTTGTCATTCTGAGTGATTAGCGAAGAATCTCTTCTTAAAATACACCTTAATAAAAGAATAAATTGAAATAACTTGAAATAAATAGAAATAGATTGAAACAAATAGAAATTAGGTAGAAATAAATAGAAATGCAATAGAACAGTGAACAGTAAAATGAACGATTAACATATAACAATGAACATATAACATTTTTGAACAATAAACATAGAACAATTTTTAAATCATAAATCCCAAATCTTAATCCTAAATTTTAAATTAACATGGTTTCTCTTTCGGTAATAATAATAACATTTAACGAAGAAAAAAATATTTTACGTTGCATTAACTCTGTTAAAAATTTTGCTGACGAAATAGTTGTTGTTGATTCATACTCTACTGATAGCACTAAAGATATTTGTTTGCAACATAGTGTAAAATTTATACAACATAAATTTGAAGGTTATATCGAACAAAAAAACTTTGCTATACTACAGGCAATCTCAAATTATATTTTAGCTATTGATGCTGACGAAGCTCTTTCGCCAGAACTCGAAAAGTCAATAATAGAAGTAAAAAATAACTGGAATTTTGACGGTTATTATTTTAATCGTATAACAAATTACTGTGGTAAGTGGATTAAGCATTGTGGCTGGTATCCCGATAAAAAATTAAGATTATTTGTTCGCTCAAAAGGTATGTGGGCAGGCAATAATCCTCACGACCGTTTTGAAATGCATGAAGGAACAACTACTTCATTTTTAAAAGGTGATTTGTTACATTATTCTTATTATTCAATATTTCAGCATATTGAACAGTCGATTAAGTTTTCTGAGATTGCAGCCAAAGCCGATTATAATAATGGCAGAAAAGTAAGTTTTATTGGCTTAATTTTCAAACCAAGTTGGAAGTTTATACGCGATTATTTTTTAAAAGCCGGATTCCTTGATGGATATTATGGATTTGTTATTTGTAAAATATCTGCAAATGCTTCTTTTTTAAAGTATTTAAAGATTAGGGAATTGGAAAAAACTAGTTTTAAATAAATTTAACAAAATTTTAAAAACCAATCAATTTAATATATGGCTGAAAATTAAAGCTGTATATTAGTTTTATTTCTTTAATTGATTTATATTTATTTCGCATAGATAAAAATTAAATTAATTTTACGAAATAAAAATAATCAAAATTCTAATGTTTGTACTTTTTAAGAAAGAAATAGGAAGTTTTTTTTCATCTATTACAGGGTACATTGTTATTATCGTTTTTCTGTTGATTAACAGCATGTTTATGTGGATTTTTCCGGGCGAGTTTAACATAATGGATAGCGGTTATGCAAATCTCGACTCATTATTCATAATTTCTCCTTGGGTTTTTCTTTTCCTTGTTCCTGCTATAACTATGCGTTTGTTTAGCGATGAGAAAAAAAGTGGAACTATTGAGCTTTTACTTACTCGTCCTTTATCCGATTTTACAATTGTTTTTGCTAAATTTTTAACAGGTTTATTTTTAGTTTTATTTTCGTTATTGCCAACTGTAATTTATTATATTACCATTTATTATTTGGGAAATCCTGTTGGGAACCTCGATTCAGGTGGAATTTTAGGGTCATATTTAGGTTTATTTTTTCTTGCAGGAATTTATGTGTCAATTGGACTGTTAGCTTCATCATTTACCGAAAACCAAATTGTAGCATTCATTATTTCTATGATTTTGTGCTTTGTTTTTTATTTTGGTTTCGACTCTATTTCGATGTTACCGGTTTTCAAAAAATTCGATTCACTTATTCTGAATATTGGAATTAACGAACATTACAGGTCAATAAGCAGGGGCGTTGTTGATTCAAGAGATGTGATTTATTTTATAAGTATAATAGCTGTATTTCTGTTTTTATCAAAAACCGTTTTAACCAGCCGAAAATGGAAATAAAAGCGAAGAAACAAAATCGAAAGTCATTCAAGCAAAGAACATTTGCCGATTTGGCAATGATTGTTGCTATTTTTATTTTTCTGAATTATATTTCATCGTACTTCTTCTTTCGCATAGATTTAACAACCGAAAATCGTTATACATTAGCTCCCGCCACAACAAAATTACTTAAAAATCTTAATGATGTTGTTTATGTAAAAGTGTATTTAGATGGAGAACTGCCTGCGGGTTTTAAACGTTTACAGAACGGCATAAAGGAAATGTTAGACGAATTTAGAGTTTATGGAGGCGAAAATATTCAATATGAATTTATTAACCCTTCCGAAAACACTAATAAAAAGGAAAGAAACGATTTTTATCGTCAGCTTTTTCAAAAAGGACTTACTCCAACTAATCTTCAGGAAAAAGATAATGATGGTACACAGTCGCAAAAAATTATTTTTTCCGGTGCTTTAGTTTCTTATAAAAATATTGAAGCACCCGTTGATTTTTTAACAGCAAGTGTAAATCAAAGTCCGGAGCAAAACCTTAATGGCTCAATCGAAGAAATTGAATACCAATTAATTTCAGCAATACTAAAACTTAAAAAAGAATTTAGTCAGAAAATCGCATTTATTTATGGACATGGTGAACTCGAAAGTTCCGATGTTGAAGACATTTCCAATTCATTATCAGAATATTATACTGTTGAAAGGATTAAAATAAGTGGCAAATTAAACAGTTTGAGTGAACGTGTTGAAGATTCACTTGGGTTTAGAGTTCACAATAAATATGATTTAATTATAATTGCTAAGCCGGATTCAGCATATACAGAGCAAGATAAATTTATTATTGACCAACATATAATGTTAGGTGGCAAAATGTTATGGCTATTAGATGCCACAAATGCCGAAATTGATAGTTTAGCATATACCAGCAGTATTTTAGCAACTTTAAAAGAAACAAATTTAAATGACCAGTTATTTCATTATGGTGTAAGGGTTAATCCTAATCTTGTTCAGGATATTCAATGTGCATTAATACCGGTAAATACTGCAATTGCAGGCACACAACCTCAATTTTCGCCCGAATCATGGGTATATTTTCCATTACTTCAGCCACTATTTTCGCATCCTATTGGGCGCAATGTTAATCTTGTTAAAGCCCAGTTTGCAAGCAGTATAGATTTTGTTGGCGAAGCTCAAAATATAAATAAAACTGTTCTTCTTGCAACATCTCAATATTCGAGAGAAGTTAATGCTCCAGTTAGAATTGGACTTGAATTAATTCGTGAAAAACCCGAACCTGAAAATTTTGGGAAATCAAATTTACCAGTAGCCGTTTTGCTCGAAGGAAAATTTTCGAGTGTTTTTAAAAACCGCATTACACCAGAAATATCCGATAGTCCACAAATATCTTTTAAATCCGAAGGAATTTCTACTAAAATGGTTGTAATAAGCGATGGTGATTTAATTCGTAACAATGTTCAAAAACTTGGCTTTAAATCGAAAGCTCAGCCACTTGGACTTGATAGATATACTGGCGAAACATTTGGCAATAAGGATTTTTTGCTTAATGTAATTAACTATATGTTAGATAACACCGGCTTTATGAGTTTACGCTCACGCGAAATAAAATTGCGATTATTAGACAAATCAAAAATTGAAAATAGTAAAACAATATGGCAAATTGTAAACACACTAATTCCTATAATTATTATTATTGTTTTAGGAACTATTATCACAATATTTAGAAAACGTAAATACTCTAGTAACAAATGAAACAAACATGACTAAAAAAGATTGAAAAGAAAGATTGATGAGATTGGAAAAACAAGATTGAGTAAGATTGAGAAAAACCAGTGAACAATGAACAGTAAACAGTAGGAAGTGAACGTAGAACAATGAACTTTTTGAACTTTTTTAAACTCTAAACCAATAAATATAAACACATGAAAAGAAAAGTAATCTTGGTAGTATTTTTTATAATGTTAGCATCATCTGCTATTATATTCTTAACCAACAAAAAAGGAACAATAAAAAAAGAACTTCGTGATTTTGCTGTAAAAGATACTTCAACAATTACTAAAATATTTTTAGCCGATAAAGCCAATAATTCAGTTACATTAACCCGCGATAAAAATCAATGGAAAATTAATAACAAATATTATGCACGTCCCGATGCTATAAATATTTTACTTCAAACAATTGCAACTGTTGATGTTAAATCGCCTGTTTCGAATCGTGCATTAAAAAATGTAATAAAACGATTAGCTACAAAATCAATAAAAGTTGAAATATATAAAGATAATGAACTTTTAAAAGTATATTATGTTGGCGAGGCAACTCCCGACCAGTCAGGAACATATATGGTATTAGAAAATTCTTCAGTTCCCTTTGTTACGCAAATACCCGGGTTTACAGGTTATTTAACTGTAAGATATTTTACCGACGAAACTTTATGGCGCGATAATTCTGTGTTTTTATATTCATATCAAGACATATCTTCTGTTTTAGTATATATGCAAGACAATACTGCTCAATCGTTTACTGCTTATAATGACGGTAATAATAAATTTAGATTGCAAGATTTTAATAAAAAAGAAGTAGCTGGTTTTAATGCACTTACAGTTAAAGAATATATTGCTTTGTTTAAAAAAGTAAAATGTGAAGCATATCTTGATGAGTTTTTTCCAAAAAAACGATTAGATTCATTATTAAATACAAAGCCATTCGCTTTAATATCAGTTACTAACAGGAAAGGAAATATAAATTCAATAAAATTATATCGCCGACCAAATACCGGCGAAGTATATGGCGGTGATGGTAAATTACTCCCATATAATCCCGATGCTATGTATGGAGTACTTCAAGATAATAAAGTTGTATCGCTCCAGTATTTTGTGTTTGACGCTTTAATGAAAGATATTTCATATTTTTTAAATAAATAACCTTTTTAATTAGTCGTCCCTTAAAAACCCTCTTTAGAAATTTTGGACGTTATTAATTTTAATTGAGATTTTTTTTATTTT
>Ga0154308_1149_pt1 | contig 57778 bp, 38 predicted proteins | sample RifGroA2_FD_105602 | JGI IMG/M metagenome (GOLD analysis project Ga0154308, IMG submission 105602) | Bacteroidetes bacterium GWA2_32_17
ATGTAAAATGTTGAATATCCAATGTAGAATTTTAACTGCAACTATTGAGAAAAGACTTACAAGGTACAAAAAACCAGGGGAACTTTTTTTCAAATATAGTGAATTTTTAACGGCTTACCCTATACCTTTATACCCTATACCTTACACTCAAATGTAATAATTTAACCCGTTCAAAGTATATATAAATATAAGTCTTTTATTACTTTATTCAAAAATATTTTTTCTAAATATTTGCAAATCAATTAAAATTTTCAGTAATTTTCTATTTAATTTTTGAGGCAACCAAATTGAACTTTAAATTGTTTTATCTGGGTAATCGCTTCGTACTCATAATCATTCATAATGCACTGTATTACAATATGATATGTGATTAAATTAGATATAAGCTATTGATATTCACGTGTTTATATCATATTAATATTTGCGAAACGTATAGCCAATTTGTTTTATTATCTGATGTTACGTAAAAAGTTTCTCACAATGATTATTTCTCGCAAAGGCTCTAAGTACGCCAAGAAAAAATAATTTATTTTTTTTTTTTAAACTTTGCGAACTTATAAGTAATTTCTATTAATACACCAATTGTTTTTATATAGCATGACTATAATAAGCACGCAATAAAAAAATCATAAATGATTTTTTTTAGCCACTTTTTAACTTTGTGAACTTGGCGACTTTGCGAGACAAATTTTTTATTTGCGTAACATGAGTTATTATATATTAATTTATTTATAATCGAATTTTATTTTTATTTTTGAAGAAATAAAATTTCGATATTATAAAATGGTTATCAGAACAACAATATTTTTATTTATTTTATTTACAAATCTCAATTTTGATTGTTTTTCTCAAAATTCAAATGCAATTGACTCATTACAAAATGAATTAAAACAAAACAAACAGGATACAACTAAAATAAAAACATTGATAGAAATAGGCAATATTTTTGAACTTGCAAGTCCCGACTCTGCAATTTATTATTTTAAAAAAGCAAATAATTTAGCCTATCAAAATTTTAATAAAAACAAAAGATTTAAACAACTTCAGGCTACTGCATTAAGTTATATTGGAATCGAAAATTTTAACCAAAGCAATTACGATTCTGCCTTATTTTATTTCAACAAATCATTGAGCGTTCTTAATCAATTAATTAAAATTGCAGAAAAAGAAAACAATAAAGAAGATGTTACAAAACGCAACAGAGATGTGTCGTTATGTTTCAATAATATTGGAAGCATATATAGAGAACAAGGAAGTTACGATAAAGCACTGAATTTTTATTTTAAATCGCTTAATATTACTGAAGAAATTTTGTCCATTGCATTAAAATCGGGCAATTCCGATAAAATTATGGAACAAAAAATGAGTCTATCAAAATGTTATAACAGTATCGGAACGGTTCATTATTTTCAAAGTAATTTCGATAATGCTATTGGTTATTACAAAAAAGCAGAAAAAATATTTGACGATTTAATTTTAATGTCTATTAATAACAACGACCTAAATCTAAAAAAATATAAACAAGGAATTGCCGCATGTTACAATAACATTGCAATGGTAATTTCAGATAAAGCTAATATAATTAAAGAAAAGAACAAAAAAAACAATCTCTATAACAATGCAATTAACTATTACAATAAATCTTTAGAAATTACAATTTATTTAAATGACTTAAAAGGAACTTCTAAATGTTATAACAATCTTGGAATTACTTATATTGAAATAAATAATTACAGTTTAGCTTTAGAGACATTGTCAAAAGCATTAAAAATTAAAGAAGAAATTGGCGATAAAAATGGAATTGCAACAGTATGGTCTAATCTTGCCTTAATAAATAATAATCTTGCCGATTCTGTAAAAAATAACAATTTAAAAAGAAACTCATATTATTATCAAGCTGTTTTTTATGGTACCAAAGCTTATGAGCTTGCAACGCAAATTAACTCTCAATTTATAATAAACTCATCTGCAGCACAGTTACAAAGAGCATTCACAATATTAGGCAACAAAAATGAAGCATTAAAATTTGCCGAAATTGTAATTTTAACAAAAGACAGTCTTTTTAATGAAGACAAAAATCGCCTGATTACCGAAATGGATACAAAATATCAATCGGAAAAAAAACAACTCGAAATTGAAAAACTAGAGAAACAAAAAGCATTAGACAAAGAAACAATTGCACGTAAAGAAGCTGAAACTAAAAAACAAAAGCTTGTAATTCTGTTTGTTGTTATTGGATTAATTATTGTGTTTGCATTCTCAATAATTCTGTTCAAACTTTTTGTTGATAAAAAACATGCTAATAAAATAATTTCTGCAAAAAATATTGCTCTTGAACAAGCAAATGAAGAAATAAGTACACAACGTGACGAAATTGAAGCTCAGAGGGATATTGTACTTGAACAAAAACAGTTTATAGAAAACATTCACGAAGAAGTTACAAGCAGTATAAGGTATGCAAAACGCATTCAGGGTGCATTAATGACTACAAAAGTCCAACTTGACGAAATTTTAGGTGAACATTTTATATTTTTTAAACCACGCGATATTGTTTCGGGTGATTTTTACTGGGCTACTCAAATCACAACAAGGGGGCATGCCCCATTAACAACAAAGGGGCATGCCCCCTTGTTAATCGTTGCAGTTGCCGATTGTACAGGGCATGGAGTTCCCGGTGCATTTATGAGCATGTTAGGAATCTCTTTTTTAAACGAAATTGTTCGCAAAGAAGAAGTTACAAATTCAGCCGATGTGCTTAATCATTTGCGTGAAAGCGTTATTTCATCATTAAAGCAAAAAAACAATAGCAAATTTAACTCTTCAGAACAAAATGTAGTTGATGGAATGGATATTTCGCTTTGTGTTTTAAATACAGTAACTTTAAAACTTCAATTTTCAGGAGCAAATAATCCGTTTTATATTATTCGAAGTAATTCAGATTTGACAACTTTTGAAAAGTTGTCAAATCTTGAGGAACTTAAAGGCGATAAAATGCCTATTGCCGTTTATTTGCACATGGAACCATTTACATTTCAAGAGATACAATTAAATAAAGGTGATTTAATATATTTATTTAGTGATGGTTATGCCGACCAGTTTGGCGGACCAAGTAATAAAAAATTTAAATACAAAGCTTTAAAAGAACTTCTGCTTAACAATTCACAAATGCCAATGTGTAAACAAAAAGAAATTATTGAAACTACTTTTGATAATTGGAAGGGCAAAAACAAACAAATTGACGATATTACTATTATGGGAATTAAAATATAACATTATGAATTTTAAGAAATACATTTTGATGATATTTTTTTCTCAATTAATAACAACTTCTTTTTCACAAACAAATGAAGTGGATTCACTGTTTCATGAAATTAATAAAGCTAAAAAAATTTGCCCTCAACCATGCTCCAACGATTCAAACATTGCAATACTATATTTAAAAATTGGTGACTATTTTGAAATTGAGAATCCCGATACAGCATTATTTTTTTACAAACAAGCATTAGGAATATCAAAATCAATAGGAAACAAAAAATACGAGGCAAAATCATTACTTTATATTGGTTATGTAATTGAAAATAATGGCGATTATTTGCAACCATTAAATTACTATTATACAGCAATTAAAATATTAATACAATTAAGCGATACAAAAGATTTAGCAGCTTGTTATAATAGCATTGGAAATTGTTTCTATGGACAAGGAAATTTTCAAAAAGCCATTGAAAACATGTTAAAAGCGCTTAATTATTATGAAGAAATGCACAAAAACGCCTCTAACCCAATCGAAATATACGACTCACAAAGAGGGATTTGTGCATCACTTTCAAATATCGGCTGCGTTCATATCGAAATGGGAAATTACAAATCTGCTTTAGAATATCATTACAAAGCTCTTAAAATATATTTTGAAATTAGTAAATCAAAAATTGAAAAAGAAAAAACATTTGGCAAAGGTGGAATAAGCAAATGTTATAATAATATCGGTAATGTTTACGATTATCAAGGAAAATTCAAATTAGCGTTAGAATATTATAAAAAATCGCTTAAAATAAAAAAGGAATTAAACGACATAAGAGGCATTTGCTTATCATACAATAATATTGGAAATATTTATGGACAAATTGGAGAATATGCACAAGCAATAGAAACGTATCAAAACTCATTAAAAAAATATATAGAATTAGACGATAAATCAGGTTTAGCATTAGTAAACGGTAACATTTCGACATTATACATTATACTTGCCGACTCAATGGCTTTCTCGAAAAGTGCAAAAGATAATTATATTAATAAAGCAATTAGCTTTGGTTTAGAATCTTATAATATTGCAAACAAAATAAATGCAGTTTCACAAATTAACGAATCGGCATCGCAGCTTAAAACAGCTTACAAAAAAATTGGAAATTTAGATAAAGCAATTGAGTTTTCGGAAATTTACATTGCAACAAAAGACTCTATGTTTCAGGAAGAAAAAACAAAGGCAATTGCCGAAATGGAAACCAAATATCAATCCGAAAAACAACAGCTTCAAATTGATAATTACCAAAAAACAAATCTATTAAATTTAAGCAAAATTAAGCAGCAAAGAATTTTGCTATTGTCATTTGTTATTGGTTTTATAACAATTCTTATTTTTTCGTTTTGGTTAATTAAACTTTATAAAGCAAAAAAGAAAGCAAATGAAATTCTTCATATTCAAAATATTGAAATTAAACAACAAAAAGAAGAAATTTCGGCTCAACGTGATGAAATTGAAGCTCAACGAGATATTGTTACTCAACAAAAAGATAAATTAGAAGAAATTCACGAAACGCTTACATCAAGTATTCGTTATGCACAACAAATTCAGGATGCCGCTTTACCAACTCACGAACAACTTAAAGAAATTTTAAATGACTATTTTATTTTATATAAACCGAGAGATATTGTTTCGGGCGATTTTTACTGGGCAACTCAAATCACAACAATGGGGCATGCCCCATTGTTAATCGTTGCAGTTGCCGATTGTACCGGACATGGCGTACCTGGTGCATTTATGAGTATGTTAGGAATTTCAATATTAAATGAAATTGTAAGGAAAGAAGAAATTACCAATGCCGCTGATGTACTTAATCATTTACGCGAAAATATTATTACTGCATTAAAACAAAAAAATGCAATTTATTCTGATAACAAAGTAAAAGATGGAATGGATATTTCGCTTTGTGTTTTAGATACCGAAACATTAAAGCTTCAATTTTCAGGAGCAAATAATCCTCTTTATATAGTAAGCGGTAGCCAGTCAGCAGTATGCAGTATGCAGTCAGCCGTTGACAATGAAATGCACGAACTGCCAACTGCCACATCTTCCTGCCAACTATTTGAATTAAAGGGTGACAAAATGCCAATTGCCGTTTATTTGCACATGGAACCATTTACACTTCAAGAAATACAACTTCAAAAAGGCGATTTGCTCTATTTGTTTTCCGATGGTTTTGCCGACCAGTTTGGAGGACCAGATAATAAAAAATTCAGATACAAAGCATTAAAAGAATTACTTGTAAATAGTTCTAACAAATCATTTAAAAAACAAAAAGAAATTTTAGAATCAACTTTCGAAAATTGGAAAGGTAATAACATGCAAGTTGACGATATAACAGTATTGGGAATTAAAATTTAATTATTTAAATTTGTAAACAAATGAAATTAAGCATCTTAATCATATTAACTTTTATCACATTTTCACAGTTATTCTCACAAAATCAGGGATTACCTTTTATAAGAAATTACACACCTTCAGAATATCATGGTTATTCGCAAAATTGGGCAGCCGAACAAGATAACAGAGGAGTTATGTATTTTGGAAATGGAAAAGGAATTCTTGAGTACAATGGTAAAAATTGGCGACGTTTTTTTACTTCAAAAGGAACTACTGTTTTATCAATGTGTAAAGATAACAATGGTCGTATTTTTATTGGTGCCGAAAATGAAATAGGATATTTAAAAGCCGATTCTACAGGACTTGTTAATTTTGTTTCGCTTGATTATTTAATTCCTGAAAAAGAAAATAATTTTTCTTATGTATGGCAATCATATTGTAATAACGAAGGTGTATTCTTTGTTACTTCAGAAAAAATAATAAAAATTGATGAGCATTTTAAAGTAAAATTTATTAAACCATATACTACTTTCTTTACTTCATTTATGGTTAATAATCAATTGTTTATTCAAGATTCACAAAAAGGATTACATAAAATTATAAACGATTCTTTAGTGCAATATAATGGATGGGAAAAACTTGTAGATTTAAGAGCCATTTTAACAACCAATAACAACCTATACATTGGAATTTCGAGTAGTAAGGGAGTTATTTACTTTAGCGAAACAAAATTACCTGAACAACAAATTGCAGAATTAAACAGTTATAAAAAATTAAAGTTTTATAAAGGAATTAAACTTTATAATAATAATTATGCTATCGCTACAATGCTTGGTGGTATTATTATATTTGATAAAAACGGTAAAATTATTCAGGAAACAAATTTAGAAAATGGATTAATCGGAAATTCTGTATATTCATTATTTGTTGATAATGAAGGAGAGTTATGGGCTATGCTCGAAAATGGATTAAGCAGAATTGAAGTATCAATACCTATTACTATTTATGATAAAAGATTAGGTATAACAGGCATAACACAAGATATAATAAAAATAGAAAATAATCTTTTAGTTGCTACAACCGATGGTTTATATAAATTAAACTCCTCAAACTTTTCTAATAATAAATTTATAAACTCTAATTTTAAAATATATAATAATATAGCAGGTCAAACATTTTCAGTTACAAATTATAACAACCATCCTGTTTGTTGTTTCATTGAGGGAATTTATTTAACCGAAAATTTAAAAAATAAATTAATTTACCATAATAATTATGAAATTTGTGTAGAAAATTCAAAGTACTTTAAAAACCTTATTTATTATGGCGGTAATAATAATTTTGGTTTTTTAAAATACGAAAAAAACAAGTGGAAACATTTTAATATTAAAGAAAAAATTAAAGGTGACGTATATTATATTATTGAAGAACAGAAGAATAAATTTTGGGCTAGTACTGTTGCAAATGGTATTTATAAAATCGAATTGCTTGATACAATTGATTTTACAACCAAAGTTACTTGTTTCGATACAACAAATAACCTCCCTAACGGCATGTTAGAAATAAAATATATTGATAGTGAAATACTTGTTGGTTCACAATCAGGTATTTATCAATATAACAATAAAACAAACAAGTTTTATTTATCAAAAAAATATATTAACGATACATTAATCCTATCAAAACCAATGTATAATATTGCTTCAGATTACGATAGTTCACTTTGGCTAATGATTGATAAAACGGTTACAAAACTTATAAGAAAAAATAATACTTATGAAATATTCGATATCCCTTTTAAAAGGTTAGTATTTAACGACCTATATTCTATATATCCCGACAGTAATGGTATAACATGGATTGGAACTACCGATTGCGTATATCGTTATGATGCTAATATAAAATTAAACAAGAATTTTACATTTAATACAATTATTTCAAAAGTAATTTATCATAAGGACACTATTTTTAACGGGTGTTATTTTGATTCATTAGGATATACCAGTAACATTCAACCCGATTGGGGAAAAAAGAAATTTCCTTATTCTCATAATTCATTTATTTTTGAGTATTCTGCACCATCGTTTAACAAAGAAGAAGACAACTTATTTTCGTTTTATTTAGAAGGTTTTGATGACGAATGGTCAGATTATACTACAATTAATAAAAAAGAATATACTAATATAACAGAAGGCACTTATATTTTTCATGTTAAATCAAGAAATATTTATGGAATAGATGGCAATGAAACAACAATTGAATTTACTATTTTACCTCCCTGGTATAGAACTTTATGGGCTTATATTTTATATTTCTTATTATTAATATTAGTTATTTACATCGTTGTTGTAATAAATACCCGAAGATTAAAAGCTGCAAATATTAAACTCGAAGCAATTGTTTTACAAAGAACTGAAGAAATAAGACACAGAAATCAGGAAATTCTTCAACAAAAAGAAGAAATATCTACTCAACGAGACGAAATTGAAGCCCAACGTGATTTAGTAATTATTCAAAAAGAACATATCGAAGAAATTCATAAAGAAGTTACCGATAGTATAAATTATGCTAAACGAATACAAGAAGCAGTTTTACCTAACCTTTCAATTTTGACAAAATTTGAAACTTTATCAAAGTTTTACTGCGAAACTTTCATACTCTTCCGTCCAAAAGATATTGTATCTGGCGACTTCTACTGGGCAACTCAAACAAGGGGGCATGCCCCCTTGTTAATTGTTGCAGTTGCCGATTGTACGGGACATGGTGTACCCGGAGCATTTATGAGTATGCTAGGAATAAGTTTTTTGAATGAGATTGTTCGCAAACAAGAAGTAACTCAAGCAAACCAAGTTTTAAACGAACTAAGAAAAGAAATCATTAACGCATTACAACAAAAAGGTATAAGTGGTGAGCAAAAAGACGGAATGGATATTTCATTACTTGTTGTTAATACCGAAACAAACGAGTGCCAATGGGCTGGAGCAAATAATCCACTTTATATTGTGAGGGGTGGGCAAAACCTAACAGGTTTTCAAAACCTGTTAGGTTTAGAGGAGCTAAAAGGTGATAAAATGCCCATTGCTATTCACCCCATAATGAGCGACTTCACAAATCATCAGTTTATACTTGCCAAAGGCGACTGTCTTTATCTCTTTAGCGATGGTTTTGCCGACCAGTTTGGCGGACCAAAGGGTAAAAAGTTTATGTACAAGCCATTTAAAGAATTACTATTAACAAATTGCCAAAAACCTATGCAAGAACAAAAAGTAATATTAGAAAAAACTATAAACGAGTGGATTGGTTATAGTGAGCAAGTTGATGATGTAACAATTTTAGGTATAAAAATATAATTTTAATTTATTGAAAATATTCAAACTAAATATTTAAGGTGGCACCTAAATTATAAAGTCGAATAAATTTTTCAAATTAAATACAGTAAAAAAAATTATAGAGTATTTTTTGTAATTTTAAACCAAAATAAAAAATCAGCAATATGAAAATTAAATTACTTTTAATCTTTGTTTTAAGCACTTCGATTATAAATGCACAAACTGCTAAAACATTACAATTCGGTGGTATTACCCGAAATTATCTAGAATATGTTCCATCAATTTACAATGGGTCAACTCCTGTACCAGTTGTTATTTGCCTTCATGGTTTAGGTGACAATATGAATAACTTTTTTGGTATAGGCATGAATTATATTGCGGATACAGCAAACTTTATAGTTTTAACGCCCCAAGCAATTTATGATGCACTTGCTGGAGGTAATGCTTGGAATTCTGGAGCAAGTTATCAAGGTTATCAGTTAAGTCAAACCATTAATGATGTTGGATTTATTAATGCCTTGCTTGATTCAGTAACTGCCACTTATAATATTGACCAAACAAGAATTTATGCAACTGGCTTTTCGTTAGGAGGCTTTATGTGTCAACGACTAGCTTGCGAATCAACAGCTAGATTTACAGCAATTGCTTCCGTTTCGGGAACTATTGGTACATCTTTGAATTGTAATCCATCAGGAGAAATTCCAGTTTGTCATTTTCATGGAACAGCAGACGGATCAATTGCATACACAGGAAATATGTATGGCAACGACCCGGAAACTTTAGTGAATTACTGGGTTACTTATAATGGATGCAACACTACTCCTATACATACTGCTTTACCCGACATAGTTGCAGATGGAAGAACGGTTGACCATTATCTTTATCCAAATGGGAACAATAACACCGATGTTGAGTTTTATAAAGTTACTGGCGGTACTCACGAATGGCTATATTACCCGGCCAATGACATTACTTATACACTTGAAATTTGGAAATTTTTTATGAAATATCCAAAGACACCTGCTTCAATTATTAATAATGAAAATGAAATTAATATTGAAATTTATCCAAATCCTGCCAATAGCTATTTAACCATACAAAATACAAAAGGGAATAACAGGTTAACGATTCAAATTATAGATTTTTCAGGCAAAGTTCAATATAGCAACCAGAATTTTAAAAGCGTAACAATTAACACAAAACAATGGAGTAATGGTATATATCTACTTAAATATTCTGATTCAAACAGTTTTTCAATTAAAAAGTTCATAGTTAATAATGCGAATTAAGGGTTAAAACCAATTTTATATTTAAACTAAATATAATATTAATAACCAACGTTATATGTTACAATCATCAATTTTTTACCACATAGAATCATAGAACACATAGATTTTTCACATAGAAATCAAACTATGTGTTTTCCTTATGTGAACTATGTATCTATTGTGGTTTATGATAAAATCTTTTTAAACTCAACCCTTAATTCGCATTATTTATAAAAGACGGCAAAGTATGGTGGAAATGTTTGAATTGCGGTTATGTTTATGAATCACAAAAAGCACTTGAAAACTGCCCTGCTTGCATACACCCGAAAGCATACATGCAAATAAGGGAGGAAAATTATTAAGAACAATTATTGAATATATTGTACAAGCCACATGGTTTAACCTATTTGGCTTGCGTGATATTGTTGTATTGTACCACGATAATCTACACAAATTTCGCTATCCTTATTTATAATGACTACAAAATTGAAAAATCATCATTTTTAGGGATAGCCTGCCTTATTTATACATAATACTTTTGTAGTGTTAAATTTAAACATTATAATAGATGAAACTTAAAAAGTATTTTATTCAGAATGTAGCAGGAATAGCTACATTTATGTTAACCTCAGCAATTAGTACGGCACAAGAAGGTTATTTTACTACATATGGGCATGAAGTAGAAAAAGGCGAATTAGAATTTATGCTTATGATTGACCACACCTCGCCATCAAAGGTAGATAGAGAAGAAGGACAGCGTAACTTTTTATCGCAGATGCCCAAAATTGGTTTTAACCCAACCAATCAGTTAGAAATTGAATTAATGGTGGAATCATTTCAAGAGTTTGGAACTGGGAATGCTAAATTCACAGGCTTCCGTTTTGAGACAAGATACCGCTTGTTTAAAAAAGAAGTTTTCCTTAATCCAACTATTTATTTTGAATTTGAAGACCTTGACCCTGAAACAAGATTTAAGATGGAAACCAGCGGTTGGATAATTACTCCTTATAAAGAAGAACCCGAAGGCAACCCCGAACGCGAAAAAATTCTCGAATCGCGACTTATTCTATCGAAAAACATTGGAAACTGGAACATTGCATTTAACTGGCTTAATGAAACTGATACCCGAACAGGTGCAACTCCTTTCGGTTATGCTTTGGGAGCAATGTATAAACTTCCTTATTCTGAACACGAGGCAAGTGTCTATTCCTGTCCGATGCATTCTGATGAAGTATCCGATAAACCTGGTGAATGTAGCAAATGCGGAATGAAACTTACAGGAAAAGGCGATAAAAAAAATGTTGTAGCCAGCACATTAACATTTGAATTATTGGGAGGATTAGGGGACAACAAACAGTTTGGAATAATTCCTTGGCGGCAGGAACATTATTTTCAGCCTGGCATTATGTTGCATCTCCCCAATGGTCTTATGCTTAGTACCGCATTTGCCATCGGACTTACCGATGCCAGTGACGATATGGTGCGTATTATGCTGATGAAAATGTTTTAATCTAATATGAAAGCGATAATACTGTTTTCCTTTGTTTTATTTTTTACAGGAAATATATTTTCACAAGTTTCGGGGATTTCAGCTTCTAAAATCGGTACTTTTTGTTTTGGAACAGTTCCTGCAAAAGACCTTGAATTTGAACCATCATTTAGTTTTGGGAAAACATCACAGACATGGAATTCAGAAAGTAAATTGCAAAATAAATTTGCAAACGGTGATAGTATCGAAACTATTTCAGGACTTGCTTTCAGATGTACGTATGGTCTTACCGATAAATTAGAGATTGGAATGTCTGCCCCTGCTGATGTTTCAGGCGTTAGTTGGGCAGCAAAGTACATTGTTTATCAAAACGAAAAAAGCGGACTGGCTTTAATTTCCGGCGTAAATATGCCACTTGGTAATAAGGTGTATGACCAGACCAGTAACGACCCTCATAATATTAGTTCTTTTGCCGGAGGTATTTGTGTTTCACACAATTTTAATGAAAAATTGTTTCTTGATTTTGATTTGCAGGGACAACGATTATTAACCAACGTAAAAGATAATAATCATTTCGACCTGTTTCTAAATTCAGATATTGGATATTATATCAAAGAACACGCACAACTTATTTGTGGGTTAAGTTACTTTAATAATTTTTATCATGACTCACATTCCGATAACAGCCTTTTAAATATTCACCCGGGCATATCCTACGAAACAGGCGAGAATTTTTTAATAATTATCAGTTCGCCTATCGGGCTTTATGGTAAAAATACCGACCAGAGTTATGGCATTAATATAGCTTTTACAATGACCATTAGATAATCTTAAATTTAATCATTCTTAAAATTATTGATATGGAAAAGTTAAAAGTGTTGAACCTCTCTGACTTAAAAACAGGAGAAACAGGAATCATTACAAAAGTTGTCGGACATGGAGCATTCCGCAAACGAATTACAGAGATGGGCTTTGTAAAAGGCAAGAAAGTAAAAGTTATTAAAAATGCCCCTTTGCAAGACCCTGTTGAATACGAAATAATGGATTACAAAGTGTCACTGCGCAGAACAGAAGCTCAATTGGTTGAAGTCATTGCAGCAGATAAAACAAATTTTATAGAAGATGTAAAATTTGAAGGGACTATTGATGAAGAGACATTAAAATTAACTGCCGGAGAAAAAAGCAGAACAATCAATGTTGCATTGGTGGGTAATCCGAATAGTGGAAAAACAACCTTATATAATTTTGCCTCAGGTTCTCATGAGAGAGTTGGTAATTATGGCGGAGTTACTGTTGATGCACGTGAAGCAACTTTCAAACAATCGTCATATACTTTTAAAATAGTTGATTTGCCCGGCACATATTCTATTACGGAATATACACCCGAAGAACTATTTGTTCGCACACATATTACAGAAAAAAATCCTGACATAATTGTAAATGTAATTGATGCTTCAAACCTCGAACGCAATTTATACCTCACAACCCAGCTTATTGACATGAATATTAAAGTGGTGATTGCTCTTAATATGTACGATGAGTTGGAGAAAAAAAACGCAAAATTAGATTATAAGGCTTTGGGTAAAATGATTGGAATCCCGATTATTCCAACAGTTGCATCAAAAGGCAAAGGTATTAGTGAATTGTTCGACAAACTTATTGAAGTTTATGAAGACAAAGACACAATTGTAAGGCATATTCACATAAATTACGGTAACAATATTGAGACTGCAATTGCTCACATTCAGATACTAATTAAAGAAAATAAAGAGATTACCGATAAGTTTTCATCACGCTATCTGGCTATTAAACTACTTGAAACTGATTCAGCAACGTTAAATCAGCTTTCTCAATGTTCAAATATTGAAAAAATAAAAAAACAAATCGAAACCGAAATAAAAATTTTAGAAAAAGAGTACAAAGAGAAGTCAGGAACTATTATAACTGATGCTAAATATGGATTTATTGCAGGTGCACTTAATGAAACATTTAAACCCTGTATAGAAGGAAAACGAAAAAAAATCACCCAAATTGATGACTTTCTTACCCATAGATTTTTTGGATTTCCAATATTTATTTTTTTTATGTGGCTGATGTTTCAGGTAACTTTTACAGTAGGAAGCTATCCTATGGACTTAATTGATTCAGGTGTTGGATGGTTAGGAGAATTAATTGAAAATTCAATGGCAGAAGGTCCCCTGCGTGATTTATTAGTTGATGGTATTATTGGAGGAGTTGGCGGAGTAATTATTTTCCTGCCAAATATTCTCATTTTGTTTTTCTTTATTTCATTTATGGAAGATACAGGATATATGGCAAGAGCATCTTTTATTATGGATAAACTAATGCATAAAATAGGTTTGCACGGTAAATCATTTATCCCAATGCTTATGGGTTTTGGTTGCAATGTTCCGGCTATTATGGCAACCCGAACACTCGAAAATAAAAAAGACAGGCTACTTACTATGATGATAATTCCGTTAATGTCATGCAGTGCTCGTTTACCTGTGTATGTCTTATTAATATCTACATTCTTTCCTGAAAATCAAGGCTTGGTATTAATTTCAATTTATATTATTGGGGTCATCGTTGCTGTTTTAGTCGCATTGGCAATGAAAAAAATTCTTTTCGCAAAACAAGATGTTCCTTTTGTAATGGAACTTCCGCCTTACAGAATACCAACATTAAAAAACACATCAATACACATGTGGCACAAAGGCGCACAATATATCAAAAAAATGGGGTCAGTTATTTTGCTAGCTTCAATTATTATCTGGGCACTTGGTTATTTCCCTCGCAATGTTAAATATTCAGCAAACTATGATGAACAAATTGCAGTGATTAAATCAGATAATAATTTAACAGACAGTTTAAAGAAAGAACAATCAAATAAAATTGAATTAATAAAACAATCCGAAAAGCAGGAAAAATCATATATCGGACAAATGGGACATTTTATCGAACCTGTTATCCGTCCTTTGGGTTTCGACTGGAAAATTGGTGTAAGCATTATAACCGGATTAGCAGCCAAAGAAATTGTTGTAAGCACAATGGGCGTTTTATATCAGGCAGATTTTAGCAACAATGAATCATCGGCAAACATGCAAAATAGGTTAAAAGAACAAACTTTTTCACAAGGCGAATTAAAAGGACAAAAAGTATTCACTCCTTTAACGGCTTATGCCATGATGTTATTTGTACTAATTTATTTTCCTTGTATAGCAGTTATCGCAGCAATCAAAAAAGAATCTGATATAAAATGGGCTGTTTTTACTATGATTTATACCACGGGTTTAGCTTGGCTCATTGCATTTTTAACTTATCAGATAGGAAGTTTATTTATTTAAAAAAATAAAATTATGACACAGGAATATATTGTTTATATAATACTTATCAGTACATTTTCTTATATTGCGTATATGATTATAAATAAATTTCGCACCAAAAAGAACAATCCTTGCAATAGTTGTTCAGGTTGTTCATGTAAAAAATTATCATATTAAAATTTAAAAATGAAAACGGAATCTGTAAATATAGAATCAACAAAAAAACAACTTTATAAAGTTGCCTTTGCCCTTGCTGTCTTTACTATTTTTTATAACATTATAGAGGGACTGGTATCAACTTATTTTGGTTACGAAGATGAAAGCCTTACATTATTTGGTTTTGGAGCAGATAGTTTTATTGAAGTAATTTCAGGTATGGGAATTGCACACATGATTTTTCGTATTCAACATCAATCTGAATGTAACAGAGATAATTTTGAACGAACAGCTTTAAGAATTACAGGATTCGCTTTTTATACTTTAGTGATTGGACTTTTGGCAACGGGATTTTATAATTTATGGATAGGACATAAACCCGAAACTACATTTTGGGGTGTAGTAATTTCTTTGATTTCAATTGTTGTAATGCTGCTTTTAATTTACGGTAAAATAAAAGTTGGCAAACAATTAAATTCCGAAGCAATAATGGCAGATGCTGCATGTACAAAAGTTTGTATTTATATGTCGGTTATTTTACTTGCATCAAGTCTTATTTATGAATTAACAAACTTTGCATATATCGATATAATCGGTACTTTCGGGCTTGCATATTTCTCATTTAAAGAAGGTAGCGAATGTTTTGAAAAAGTGAAAACCAATAAGTTTTGTTCTTGCAAGGATGATTAACCAATGTAAATAATAGTTTTGCAATATTTAATAATCAAACATATTAAAACTGAAATTTTGATAATGCACAACAAATCCAAAAAGGAAAGACAAATTGCACATTTGCATATTCAAAGCGAAATTTATGAAAATAAAACGAAAATTGTTGCTTTGCTTACTACCTTAACAATGGTGGTTGAAATAATTTATGGTTATATAACAAATTCAATGGCTTTGCTTGCCGACGGTTGGCACATGTTGTCACACGCTTTTGCAATTTGATTAACTTGGCTTGCTTATATTATTGCAAGAAAGTATGCACAAACTGATAAATATTCATTCAGAAAAGAAAAACTACTGGCTTTATCCGGTTTCACAAGTACGATAGTTTTGCAAATTGTTGCAGTTATCATGGCAATTGAATCAATATTACGTTTGATAGCTCCTTTGCCAATTAAATTTTATGATGCTATCTTCGTAGCAATCATTGGACTTATTGTAAACGGAATAAGTGCTCTCGTTTTACACCATAAACACGAACACAGCGACCATAATATTAAAGCTGCATATTTGCACGTATTAGCCGATGGTTTAACAAGTATTACAGCAATAATTGCTTTACTTGCAGGAATGTATTACAACTATTATTCTTTTGATTCTATAAGTGGTATAATAAGTTCCTTAGTAATTACTAAATGGGCAGTTAGTTTAATTAAAAGCTCTGAGAGCGAACTCATTGAATTGAAAAAAGAAATAAAGTATTAAATTAAAATAGAAGATTAAAGAAAAAAATCTTAATTTTGCTAAACAATATTTGAAAATTATTAACAAAATATGTTCCCTCATATAAATAAGCACATTTGCTATTTTTCCACAAGTCTTACCAAAGTCTAAAACAGAAATGAAAAAAATAAACAAATAGATATTAACCTTTAAAATTGAGTAATTATGAAAAAGAAAGCAAAAATTTGGATTTATCCATTAATTATAATGGGAATGTTTCTAATGATTACAAGCAGTTGCAAGAAAAAAGATGCCAATAACAACGAACCAACACCAACAGGGCAAGTGCCTGTTCTGACAACATCAGTTGTGAGCGAAATTACAACAATAACAGCAACTTGTGGAGGTACGATAAGCTCAGATGGTGGCTCAACAATAACAGTTCGTGGTGTATGTTGGAGTACGGATACAACTCCAACAATAACCGACAGTAAAACCACTGATGGCACAGGCACAGGAAATTTTACAAGTGCTATAACAGGTTTAACTGCCAACACCGATTATTATGTGAGGGCTTATGCCACAAATAGTGTTGGAACAGGCTATGGTAGTGCAATACAATTTACAACCCTGCAGGGAACCGGACAAATTCCTGTACTTATAACTTCCAATGTGAGTAATATTTTACAAAACACAGTCACTTGTGGGGGTACGATAAGCTCAGATGGTGGCTCAACAATAACAGTTCGTGGTGTATGCTGGAGTACGGGAACAACTCCAACAATAACCGACAGTAAAACCATTGATGGCACAGGTACAGGAAATTTTACAAGTGCCATAATAGGTTTAACTGCCAACACCGCTTATTATGTGAGAGCTTATGCCACAAATAGTGTTGGAACAGGCTATGGAAGTGCAATACAATTTACAACCCTGCAGGGAACTGGAACAGTAACTGATATTGACGGTAATGTTTACAATACTGTAACTATAGGCACACAGATATGGATGGTCGAAAACCTCAAAGTTACCAAATACAACAATGGAACAGCCATTCCATTAATTACTGATGGTACTGCATGGACAAGTTTAACTACTCCAGGTTATTGCTGGTATAATAATGATTATGCAACTTACGGTTCTGTTTATGGTGCATTGTACAATTGGTACACGGTAAATACTGGAAATTTATGTCCCATAGGCTGGCATGTGCCTACAGATGCCGAATGGACAACACTTACCGATTATCTTGGGGGATTAAGTATAGCAGGAGGCAAACTAAAAGAAACCGGCACAGCTCATTGGGCAATCCCAAATACCGGTGCAACCAACGAAAGTGGCTTTACTGCTCTTCCGGGTGGTTGGCGAGGTTACGATGGTTCGTTCCACGATATTACCTATACTGGTTACTGGTGGTCATCTACACAGAATGGTCCGAGTGCATGGGAACGCGAATTATACCAAGGAAATGCAACTGTAAGCAGGAATGGTAGTAATAGTAAATTCGTCGGTTTTAGCGTGCGATGTATAAAAGACTGACTTTTTTGGTGAAAAGAGCGATAATACTGATAATAACGAACCGCTGTAAACGAGAACCGCTTGGTTTATCATGAGCTCTTCAACTTTGCTCAGGACAGGCTGAAGTCGAAGGATACAGTGGTCCCGCTACAATGGTGGGATAAATAGTGTTTGTCTATAGAGTCAGTGTCTGATTCATAATGTTCGAGTTCAAGGCATTCGAAATTTTTAAATATCAGGAGTTTACTGTAGTAAATGACTGATTTTAAAAATGAGAATAACGTAGAAATCGGACATTATGGACAGACACTAAATAGTGAGAGGTTCTCCCCGCCAGCATAGCTGGTGGGGCAGCCTACTTGATTATACCCATTGTTTTTATTTTATGTTTGTCTGTCCGCTGTTACAGTCGCACACCGATAACTAAAATGTCGTCAGCTTGTTCTGTACCGTCTTTCCAATTTTCGATAAAATTGTTTAAGTGTTGCTCTTGTTCTTTCATTGTTTTGTCCTGAATTGAGAGAAGAATTTCTTTAAACTTTTTTGTCGTTAATTTTTTTTCTTCTTGTCCGCCAAATGTGTCTGCGAAGCCGTCAGAAAAAATGTAAAAAGTGTCTCCTTGTTGTAACTTTAGTTCGTGTGTGTCGAAGTGCTGGTTGTCGTCAGTCAAACCACCAATAGCAGTTTTAGTTGCTTTTTTTTCTTCTACTTCAGTATGTCCTTTGCGGATAATCCATATTGGTCTGTTTGCACCAGCGTATTTTACAATATTGTTTTCAGTATCAACGTAGCAAAGAGCAATATCCATTCCGTCTCTGGTAGATTCATTACTGTCGGATTGTCGCAGAGAAATTTTGATTCCTTTGTTTAGTAGTTTTAAAATTTCGGATGTATCAGTGGATTGCAAAACAGCGTCATTTAATTTTTCAGAACCAATAATACTCATAAATGCTCCCGGTACTCCGTGTCCTGTGCAATCGGCTGCTGCAATGAAAGCAGATTGATTGTTTTTATGAAAGAAATAAAAATCACCGCTTACAATATCTTTTGGTTTGAAAAGAATAAAACAGTTGGTCAGAGCAGAATAAATTTCTTTCTTGTTCGGCAGTGTTGCTTGTTGTATTCGCTTTGCATAATTAATACTGTCAGTTATGTCTTTGTTTTTTTCTTCGATGATTTGATTTTTCCTTTCTACTTCATGTTTCTGTTGTGTGATAATAATATTGGCTTTTTGTTTTTGTCTGTATCCTCTGAAAATGAAAAAAGCAAATAATAAAACGAAAAACAAACCACCGCTTACCGAATAAGTAATAATTTTTTGTTTTTGCTTTTCCCCTACTGCTATTACATCTTTTTTATCCTGCTCTGCTTTTGTTACGGCTTCTTTTTTATCAAACTCATAATTCATTTGAGCTTGTACCGTCTTCTTGATGTTCTCATTATTAAAAATACTGTCCCGCGTTGTGATGTACTTTTTGTAATGGAATAATTCTTTGGCGAGTTTCCCTAACGCCTCATATAGTTCGCTGAGGTGTTGATGGCTAAGCTTAACATCATCCAGCGAACTGATTTGTTCAGCTATGGAAAGCGACTTCAACAGATATTTCTCCGCTTCATCATATTTTTTTAGCGTAGTATAAAGCGAACCGATATTATTGAGCCAGATTGTGATTTTACCTTCATCTTCAATTTCTTCAGACATTTTTAATGCCTTGAAATAATATTCCAATGCTTTAGGATAATCTTTTTGTGCATGATAGACACTTCCGATATTGCCATAATCGGTTGCAATTCTGTTTTTATTTCCGAGTTCATCATGCATCTTTAATGCCTTGAAATAGTATTCCAATGCTTTTGGATAATCGCCTTGATACCAATAACCAATTCCGATATTGCCGAGAATTGTTGAAATTTGCCCTTTATCACCTATCTCTTCAAATGTTTTCAATACCTTGAAATAATATTCCAATGCTTTAGGGTAGTCGCCTTGTTGCATATAAACACTACCTATGTTGCCTATATTTCTTGCAATACCTTTTTTATTTCCGAATTTTTCAGCTATTTTTAATCCTTTGAAATAGTATTCCAATGCTTTTGGATAATCTCCTTGTTCCATATAGAGAACTCCAATGTTGCCATAAGAAGCAACTATACCTTGGTTGAAATTTAATTGTAGGGCTAAATCTAACGCAACTTTTCCATATTGTAAACTAATATCGTATTTCCCGATATTCTGATACTCCCAGCATAAATCATTTGTGTGAATTACTTTGTTAGTGTCGGGTTTATCTTTTTTGAGAAGGGTGAGGATGGAGTCAATTTTACTTTGTTGTCCATTCAAAGCGAAATGACAGAAACAAAATGTCAGTCCGGAAAGATAATATTTTATTACTATTTTCATGTCATACTGTCATTTTTTTAGCATTGGGCATAATGAGTGTTTGTCTATAATGTCCGATTTCTGCGTTATTCTCGTTATTAAAATCAGTCATTCAGCTTAGGCGGAACTCCTGAATTTTAAAAACTTCGAATGTCCCCGTAAAAACGGGACAAGCTTTGAACTCGAACATTCTGAATCAAACACTGTCTTTATGGACAGACACTAATGAGTGGCACTTGAAAAAGCTGGATATTTAACCGCAATCAGTGACAAACCGATACAAAGTTACAAATTATTTAATAATTATCAAGTTGCACAAAACCGCCTGTTAATGTTACGTTTAGCCAAAGTCCTGTAAGGACTGTATTATTTTATTAACTTAATGACATCGCCCTATACCTTTTACCTGAAACTCAATCCGATAGTCATCGGATGTAATAATTTACTATGTGCAAAGTACATACATTTTATCAATACCATAATATAAATTCTATATTTTTATTCCCATTTTACGCATTAATATTGATGCATTTAAACTTTTACAAATTCCATTGTTTAATTTATAATCAAAAAACAATTCATTGTCATTAACTTTTACATCAAAATTAAAATTTTCGACATTATTTGGCAACTCCAAACTTAATTCCGAAAGAGGAATATCGTGTGTAGCGACAATTCCAATCGCCTCATTTTTTATTAACTGTTTAATTAATGCTATTGAACCTATATGTCTGTCATTTGAATTGGTGCCTCTTAAAATTTCATCTAACAGTAAAAATACTTTTTCCTTTTGTTCTGTTAATTTTATTATGAGTTCTATGCGTTTAAGTTCTGCATAAAATGAAGAAGTATTTTCTTCTAAAGAATCGTTTATTCGCATGCTTGTTAATACTTGTACAGGCGATAACGTGAATTCTTTTGCACATACACACGAACCAATTGAAGCCAAAACAATGTTCAAACCAATAGTTCTTAAAAAGGTGCTTTTACCTGACATGTTTGACCCTGTAATTAAGTCTATTTTACTAATGCCTGTTAATTCAAAATCGTTACAAACCCGCTGTTTTTGATTTAATAAAGGATGTCCAATATTTTTTGCTTTAATTATAAAATGATGAGCAGAAATTTTTGGAAAAACCCAATCGGGATTATTAAAACTTAGATTTGCAAAACTCGACAATACCTCAAACTCACCAACACTTAAAAACCATTTCACTGTATTGTGAACGTTGTTTTGTTTCCATCTTTCTAATTTAACTACATTATGAAAATCAAACAAGAACAAGGTATTAATAATTGGATGCACGAGAATATTAAATCTGAAATCGAGATTATTTAAAATTTTTGTTAAATATTTTATACTTTGAGAAGCATTTTTTATATTGTTATATAACAATTGCAATGTTTGAGATTGAAATTTTTCTTTTTCAATTACAGAAATAATATCGGTATATGCTTTTAATAAATTCACATTTTTTGAAACTTGAACGTGTATAATTTTTATATTATTTTTAGTGTTGTTAATAATTAACAAATGCAAAAAGACGAGTAATATTGGAATTACAACAGGAATATACACAAACGAAAGTATTATTGAAATAATAGTTATTACAGGCAACACTTTGCAAACCAAAATAAATGATTTTTTATTTATAAATACTGATGGTTCTTTTATCCATCCTAAAATTTTTTGAACATCATTATTTTCAGCATTATTCTTTAATCCTGCAATAATTAAATCTTGCCGCCAATCAATTTTATTTTTTAATTCAAGAATGGACTCTTGCCTTAATTTTATTTCTTCGGTATCAGCTTTATTTAATAACCAATCAGCTAAAATATCGCTGCTAAATTTAAGTGTTGTTCTATTAATATACTGAAACAATGAAAAATTGCCAAACAAATCTAAATCAGAAGAATACCAATGTTCATTGTTAATATAGCCACTTCCATTTGGGTACGAATATTCGTTATTTTCGATATGTTTTAATTCTTTTTCATTTATTATTTTTAAATTGTTATAATATTTATTCTTTGATATTAACGTATCATCATATTTAACAACAATAATAAAACCAATAATTGCAACAACCAAAAATGCAATGGCTATAAATATATTAAACGAAAAAATTATGTAAAAAAACAAAATGCTAAAAATAATTATCTCCAATCTGATAAATGGGATTTTTTTTTCTTTATTAAAATAGTGTGATTCTATTTTAGAAAATTCTTCTATCCTGTTTTTATAATAATAAGTTACATCCATTTTTTTATTTTTTAAATTAGATTTTGTTACAACCTATTTTAGTGTCTGTCCACAAAGTCGAGTGTCTGAACTATAATGTTCGAGTTTGAGGCATGCGAAGTTTTGAAAATCTCACTGCCATTGTTTGTGTCTGCCATTGTTTGTGTCTGCCATTGTTTGTGTCTGCCATTGTTTGTGTCCTCACAAACAATGACGGAATGACTCCGTATCGCAGCGTATTGGGGCATAACGAAAAAATCGGACATTATAGACAAACACTATTTAAACAATTTAAAAATATCATTCCCATTAGCATAAATAAGTAAAGCAAAAAGCAATACCATTCCTGTTATCTGTGCATATTCTAAAAATTTCTCGTTTGGTTTACGACCAGTAATCATCTCGAATAATAAAAACAAGACATGCCCACCATCGAGTGCAGGTATTGGCAACAAATTCATAAATGCTAAAATAATTGATAAAAAAGCTGTCATTGTCCAAAACGACATCCAATCCCAAACACCAGGAAAAAATTTTCCGATAGTTACAAATCCGCCTAACGATTTATAGCCCTCAACATCTTTATCGAATATTAACTTAAATTGCTTTACATAACTATCGAGCATCGAGAATGTTTTATTATATCCAGCAGGTATTGATGCAAAAAAACCATATTCAGTTTTTTTGATTTTAAAATATTTTTCAGAATTTACTTCAACTGCAATTCCTAATAATGCTGTTTCGGGAACTTTTAATGGAACTATAACTGTATCATTATTACGAAGAACTGAAATTTTCACATCTTTATTTTTATTTAATTTCAAACTAGCTTTTACTTCATCGTAAAAATTAATTTGCTCATTGTTAATTGCTACTATTTTATCACCTACTTTTAATCCAGCTTTTTGTGCTAACGATTCTTTAGAAAAATCTGCAATAACAAATGGAATACGAACTTCAATAAACGAAGCATCTTTAATTAATTCGGGCCAAATTGAATTTGGAATAGTAATAATTTTATTTTGTCCATCGCGTTCAATTTCAATTGTTTTGGCTTTATTTACAATAATGAAGAAGGGTATTTTTCTAAAATTTTCTATTTTGTTACCATCAACCGAAATAATTTTATCGCCATTTATTAAGCCCATTTTTGTACCAACCGAATCAGTCATAATGCCATATTTTGCCTCTGAAGTTGGCAAATATTCTTCGCCCCAGGCATAAAGAATAGCACTATTTATAACAAATGCTGTAATAACGTTTACAATAATTCCGCCTAACATTATTAATAATCGTTGCCATGTTTTTTTTGAGCGAAACTCGTGTGGTTGCGGTGGTTGTTTCATTTGCTCTTTGTCCATTGACTCATCAATCATTCCCGAAATTTTAACATAACCACCAAGTGGCAACCAGCCAATTCCGTATTCTGTATCACCAACTTTCTTTTTAAAAATTGAAAACCATGGATTAAAAAACAAATAAAATTTTTCGACTCTTGTTTTAAAAAGGCGTGCAAAAAAGAAATGCCCGCCTTCGTGAACCATCACCAATATTGATAAACTTAAAATAAGTTGTGCTGCTTTTACTAATATTTCCATTTTTAATTATTTTTTTTTGCTATTTCTCGTGCTTCACTGTCGGTTGTTATTAAATCGTTTAGCGAAGGATTTTTAATAAATGTTGCTTTTTGCATTGTGTTTTCAGTAACTTTTGGTATTTCGGTAAATTTTATTTTTTCATTTAAAAATTTTTGTACTGCAATCTCATTGGCTGCATTCATTATACAAGGCATATTACCTCCTTTATTTAAAGCATAATAAGCTAAATTTAAACAAGAAAATTTTTTAAAATCTGGAGTTTCAAAAGTAAGTTGATTCAATTTTGCAAAATCTATTTTATCTAACTTATTTTCAAATCTATTGGGATAAGTTAAAGCGTATTGAATAGGCGTTCGCATATCGGGTAATCCTAACTGTGCTTTTACAGAGCCATCTGTAAATTGAACCATACTATGAATTATTGATTGCGGGTGAACAACAACTTCTATTTTATTTGTTGGAACATTAAACAACCAATGTGCTTCAATAATCTCAAGTCCTTTATTCATCATTGTTGCAGAATCTATTGTTACCTTTGCTCCCATAGTCCAGTTTGGATGTGCCAATGCCTGTTTTACTGTAACTTTTTCTAATTCTTCAATTTTTTTAGTTAGAAATGGACCTCCGGATGCTGTTAAAATAAGTTTATCAACTGCTTTTTCGTTTTCGCCAACCAAACACTGAAATATTGCAGAATGTTCCGAATCAACAGGAATTATTGATATTGTTTTTCTTTTACTAATTTCTTTTATTAGCGAACCCGCAACTACAAGCGTTTCTTTATTTGCAAGAGCAACTTTCTTATTGTTTTCGAGAGCATTTAGAACTGGGATTAATCCCGAAAATCCTACCATTGCGGCAATAACAATATCTACGTTATCGCTTTCTACAATATCTGAAATAGATTTATTACCTGCAAAAACTTTAATTGCCAAATCGCTAAGAGCATTTTTAACTTCTAAATATTTATTTTCATTAGCAATTATAACTGTATTTGGGTTATATTTTCGAGCTTGAAAAATAAGTAATTCCGAATTATTATTTGCTGTTAAAACTTCTACTTCAAAAAAATCAGGGAAAAATGAAATTACTTCAAGAGACTGAGTTCCAATAGAACCAGTTGAACCAAGTATGGCAATTCGTTTTTTCATTTAAGGGGTGCAAGTTAGTAAAAAAAGGCAAACTATAAGTGTCAAAAAAATAGAAATGCCACGAATTACAAAAACCATTTCAATGATAATACAATAGTCAAACAATGGTCATTCAATAGTCAAACAATTGCAACACAAACAATTTATATACTGAATTACAATTTTGTGACAACTTTGCGATAACAGTGACTGTTTTAATTATGTGTCTTTAATAAGCTTAATTCGTGTAATTAGTGGCTAAAATTATTTTTTGTAAATCTTCTTAAAAAACAATAAAATCCTCAGGATTAAGCGGATTCCCTTTATACCAAAGCTCAAAATGTAAATGTTGACCATTTGTAAATTCACCGGTATTACCAACAATACCAATAACTTCACCTGCTTTTACTTTTGTGCCTGCTGTTTTAAAAACGTGCGATAAATGTTTGTATGCTGAAATAAGTTCATTTCGATGTTGTATTTCAATCATATAACCCGTTTCCAAAGTCCAGCCCGAAAAAGTAATTGTTCCGTTCAGAGTTGCTAAAACCATTTCATCGGATTTTGTAACTATATCAATACCAAAATGTTTGTTTTTAATATCAAACTTATCTGTAATCATCCCCTTTACCGGAAAATAAAAATGCAAAAGTTTAAAAACATCATCATTCTTATTCGCATTACCACTAATACTAAATTGATCTTCAACATCAACTTGCGATCTAAAAACAGAATCTTTTTCTGAAGGATTTAAATTAATGTTTTTATAATTTTTTAACGAATCAATTATTGTTTTACGATTTATTGCACGTGGTTCATTACCGGCAATTATTGATTTTAAATTATCGAAATAAGCATCTCTTATAATTATCTCATCTTCAAGAGAATCAACTTTAATACTGTTCATTTTAATTAACTGAACCGTTTCACCTGTTGGATATCCTGGAATGTACTCTCGCAAAGGGGTGTAGGCAATGAGAATAGTTGTGCCTAAAATCAATAAAAAAGCACCAAACATTAAAACTATAAAAACATTTAAACGTGTAAGCCGAATCCAGAAAACTTCTTCGAAAGTGTTATCATTATATATAATCAAACGGTATTTGTACCGTAAACGTTTGAAGAAACCACTTTTTTTCTTTTTCTTACCCATTGCTGATTGCAAAGATATAAAAATATAAACAAAAATATAATGATTAAAAACAAATCACATTAAATTTTAGTAACTGTTTAGTGTTTGTCCATAATGTCAAAGATTTTCAAAAATGAAAGCCCAAAACCTCAAGACCCAAGTCTCAAATCCCAAGCCCCAAACTTGGAATTTGGAATTTGGAATTTGGAGCTTTATACTATTATTACGATATTATAGACAGACACTAATTATATTTTAAAAATTAATTAAGTTTGTACAATAATAAATTAATTTATTTATGGCAAAATTTTTTATTCCTGTCCTGGCATTTTTAATTGGTTTATGGGTTTATGTAGTATTACAAGAACAAAATAAAAACAATACATCTACTACAGAAAATCAATTGGTTAAAACTGTTGAAGAATATGTTAAAATACGAGATTCTATAATTAAATCTCCAAAATACTCAAATTTTAAAGAAGTTACTTTCAATAAAATTTCTGTAATGTTGCCAAGTTATTTAGACACAACATCATCTCTTTCAACATCAGCTTATTTGCAACATGAAAATTTAAAAAAAGAATTTTATTTTTTATTATATACTTCAACTACTTCTGAATATACATCTATTGAAGATTTTTATAATGCCACATTAGATGGAATAAAAAATGCTGTAACAAGCTACAGAATTATTGATACTTCTTATAAAAAAATCAACAATTACAATGTTTATCGTGCAGATATTACAGGAATATTTTTTAATGGGTATGATTCACTGCCATTAAAGTATAACATACTTGTTGCTTTGATTGGCGACACATATTATGACATAACCCAATGGACTCTCGTAAATAATATAGAACAAAACGAAGAAGATTTAAATATAATTATGTCTTCGTTTTTATATAAACCCAATATTGAGGAGATTCGCAGTGAATTGAATAGCTCGTCATTTCTTGATTTATTTAAATAAATTATTTGTAGTAAAAAGAAGGTAGTTGTTTGTAGTTTTATTTTTGGGATTTATACTTTTTTGAACTTTGTTTTTTGGAATTTGGTATTTGCATTTTGTTTTTTGGAATTTAGTTTTTGAAATTATGGTATTAAATTATATCTGGATAGCTTTTTTTGTCATTGCCTTTGTTGTTGGGCTTGTAAAGCTTTTGTTTACTGGCGATGTTGCAGTTTTTGGAAACATGATGAATGGAGCTTTTGATATGGCTAAGCTTGGATTTGAATTATCGTTGGGTTTAACAGGCGTAATGACACTTTGGCTTGGCTTAATGAAAGTTGCCGAAAAAGGAGGAATGGTAGCAATATTATCAAAATTAGTTCGTCCTTTATTTTCGAGATTATTTCCCGAATTACCAAAAGAACATCCCGTTCACGGTTCAATAATGATGAATATTGCAGCAAATATGCTTGGTCTCGATAATGCGGCAACTCCATTAGGATTAAAAGCAATGAAAGAATTGCACGAACTTAATTCAAATAAAGAAGTTGCTTCAAATTCGCAAATAATGTTTATGGTATTAAATGCTTCGGGACTTACAATTATTCCAATTAGCATTATGGTTTATCGCACACAACTTGGAGCTGCGAATCCTTCGGATGTTTTTATACCTATTTTAATTGCAACATTTTGTTCTACTTTTGCAGGTATAATTGCTGTAAGCTTTGTTCAAAAAATCAATCTTTTTAACAAGGTAATTTTTGCCTATTTAGGAATATTTACAATTCTTGTTTCAATAATAATATGGTATTTCTCAACAATATCGGCTCAAAAGGTTAACGAAATTTCTACAATTTCTGCAAATCTTATTATTTTCGGAATTATAATAAGTTTTATTATACTTGCTTTAATAAAAAAAATAAATGTTTACGATTCGTTTATTGATGGGGCAAAAGAAGGATTTGGAGTAGCTATAAAAATAATTCCATATTTGGTTGCAATACTTGTTGGCATTGGAGTTTTTAGAGAATCTGGTGCCATGGATTACTTTGTAAATAGTATTGGAAAATTATTTACCTTATTAGGTGCTAATACCGATTTTGTTCAATCGCTTCCAGTAGCAATTATGAAACCTTTAAGTGGTAGCGGTGCCCGTGGCTTAATGATTGATTCGATGAATACTTATGGGGTTGATTCTTTTGTTGGACGCTTATCGTGTATGTTTCAGGGTGCCAGCGATACTACTTTTTATATTGTTGCTGTTTATTTTGGTTCGGTAGGTGTTAAAAATACGCGTCACGCTATTAGTTGTGCATTAATTGCTGACTTTGTCGGGTTAATTACTGCAATATTTTTAGCATATTTGTTTTTTCATTAGTTAATAATTTTTTTTGATGAATATTTTAGGAATTATTCCTGCACGTTATGCTTCAAGTCGCTTTCCTGGAAAACCATTAGCCGATATTAATGGTAAAAGCATGCTCATGAGAGTTTATGAGCAATCTTCAAAAGCTTTTGCTCATGTTTATGTTGCTACTGATGATAAAAAAATTTTTGAACATGTAAAATTATTTGGTGGCAACGTTGTTATAACTTCAAACACTCATAAAAGCGGTACCGACCGATGTGCCGAAGCATTTGACATTATTTCAAAAGAATTAAACAAACAATTTGATGTTGTTGTTAACATTCAGGGTGATGAACCTTTTGTCAAACCAGAACAATTGAATCTTCTTGTTTCTTTATTTAAAAATTCTGATACACAAATATCTACTCTTATTAAAAAAATAACAAAAATTGAAGATATATTTGATAAAAACAAACCTAAAGTTGTGTTCAACAAGTATAATCAGGCAATTTATTTTAGTCGTTTACCAATTCCATTTTTAAAAAATATTCCCGAAAATGAATGGTTGCAGAAAGGTAATTTCTACAAACATATTGGCTTGTACGCATATAAAGCAAGCGTTTTGCAAGAAATAACGAAATTGAAAAGTTCATTCTTAGAAAATTCTGAATCTCTCGAACAACTACGATGGCTCGAAAATGGTTATAAAATATCTGTAGAAATTACCGAAATCGAAACAATTTCAGTTGATACTCCTGAAGATTTAGAGAAGGCAATATTATTTGGACGATAACCTTGTAGCTTCATTGTAATTGGCTAATACAGAGATTTATCGTTTAAACAATAATGTGATAATGCTTTAATATTACATGGATGTATAAAAAATCAAAATCAGATACCTATCGGATCTGAACTAAATGAAAAATCTATTTTATTTTAAAGAATAGATGTTTCGCTAATCACTCAACATGACAAAAAAATGAAATCTATACATCCCCGCAATCGCTCGCATCTTGCGAGTGATTGTTAATCTGGCATCCTGCCCCTAATAATAAAGTACATTTATTAACCAAAAAGTGTAAACTTTTTTTAGGACGAGACACATAACGAAAAAATCGGACATTATGGACAGACACTATTTAGGGTCTGTCCATAAAGTCAGTGTCTGATTCATAATGTTCGAGTTTGAGGCATGCGAAGTTTTAAAAACCAAGGAGTTTACTATAGTAAATGACTGTTTTCAAAACGAGCATAACGAAAAAATCGGACATTATAGACAGACACTATTTAGTTATTTCTGAAATTAAATTTAGCACCTATATAAAACGAGATACTATTTGTACTATTTGTTATTTCCTGCCCTATTATAAAAGACCAACCTTTATATGTATCGTGAGTATATTTTACTATACTATGGTCGTATCCGCGTTTATTTATTTCAAATTCTAAAGATAAACCTTCATGTACGATATGAAATTCTTTGCGGTAATATGCTTTAAACCATACATATTCTAATGCTTTATAACTAACTTGGAAAATCATTTTTTGACCGGGAATTGCAGTAATAAATATCATATATGAATGTTTACGGTACTTTGTCATTAAATCGCCTCTTGCTTTATGAGGTAAGTGTAAATAGTTAATATAAAATTCCTCGTTTAAATGTGAAACTAAATTTTTTAAAACAATTGGTCCTTCATTTACATTTTTTTCGACTAATATTTTAAAACCAAAACGTAATTTATTCCAATAGCGGAATTTGTTAGCTTTATTTCGTTCAAATTCTTCCGAAATCATATCCACGTCCAATCCATAAACGCAAATACCATATAAGTTATCTCTTTTATAAACAGAATGATAGTTGTACATAAATTTTTTATGCCCGAACTCTTTATATCTTTTTTGCCAGAATAATCCTTGCTCAAACAAAATGTTATTGTAATAAGAAAATTTATTATTTAAAGTTGATATTGAAGCTGGAGAATATTGTAATTCAGAGGTACTTACAATATATAGCTGTGCAATGCAAGTAGTTTTATAAAAAATCAGAATTAATATTCCAATAATAAATTTCATTTTTAGGACAAATACATTTTAACTCATGTTACGCACGTAAAAAATTTTTCTCGCAAAGCCGCCAAGTTCACAAAGTAAAAAAGTAGCTAAAAAAATCATTTATAATTTTTTTATTGCGTGCTTATTATAGTCATGCTATATAAAAGCAAATGTTTTATTAATTGAAATTACTTACATATAAGTTCGCAAAGTTTTAAAAAAAATAATAAATTATTTTTTCTTGGCGTAATGGCGCCTTTTCGAGAAATAATCATTGTGAGAAACTATTTTACGTAACATCAGATTTTAATATCAAAAGTAATTAAATTTAATGTATTTGGTTATTTAGTGTGTATAAATTATTATGATTAACTATAAAAGTAATTATTATTATTTGGATATATTTTTGAATAAATCTCTGAAACACAATTAAATATTTGTTTTCTGAACTCGTCAATGTTTTCTTTTTTAGTTGCCGAAATAAAAAGACAATGTTTGTTATTTTTTGACAACCAACTATTTTTAAGTTCCGATAAACTGCGAGGTCCATTTATTAGCATATCATCGGGCTCGGCAGGAATATACTTATCAATTTTGTTGAAAATTATTATTATTTGTTTTTCGGATACTTTAATTTCATGTAATGTTTGATTCACAATATTTATTTGTTCCTCGAAATTTGGATGACTAACATCAACAACGTGTAATAAAATATCGGCTTCCCGAATTTCGTTAAGTGTTGAATTAAAAGCTTCAATTAAACTATGGGGTAGTTTTCTGATAAATCCGACTGTATCAGATAATAAAAAAGGCAAATTACCAATAACAACTTTCCTAACTGTTGTGTCTAATGTTGCAAACAACTTATTTTCGGCAAAAATATTCGATTTGCTAAGTAGATTCATTATTGTTGACTTCCCAGCATTTGTATATCCAACAAGTGCAATTCTAACAAATTCATTTCTCTTTTTACGTTGTGTTGACATTTGTTTATCAATTTTATTTAGCTGTTCTTTTAAAATTGATATTCTCCACTTTATAACTCTACGGTCGGTTTCCAATTCTTTTTCGCCTGGACCACGTAACCCAATTCCACCTTTTTGACGCTCAAGATGTGACCACATTTTTGTTAATCGTGGTAAAAGATATTGATATTGAGCAAGTTCTACCTGTACTTTAGCATAAGCAGTTTTTGCCCGGGCAGCAAAAATATCAAGTATAAGGTTGGTTCTGTCTAACACTTTGCACTTTAACACATTTTCGATATTTTTTAATTGCGAACCACTTAATTCGTCATCGAATATTGTTAAGGTTATATCTTTCTCATTAATAAATTTTGCTATTTCATCAAGTTTCCCTTTTCCAATAAAAGTACGAGAGTCGAATTCGGCAATTCTTTGAATAAACTTTTTTACAGTAACAGCACCGGCAGTTAATGCTAAAAACTCCAATTCATCTAAAAATTCTTTAACTTGTTTTTCGTTTTGATTTTTATGAATAACACTTATTAATACAGCTTTTTCTGTATTATTTGTTAACTTTTTTTGATTTATAAGCATTATTTTATAATATACTTATTTTCAATTAAAGCGTCAATCATAACTTTTTTGAAAACATCGGTTGCACCCATAACCATTTGAATATTATCGGGAAATGGTAGGGGTGGTTTACCAATTAATTTTGCAGTTTCGTTATCTAATGCTCTTAAATCACCATTTGCAGTTACAACTCTGTTTTCAAAAAAGAAGTCAGATGCTATTAGTTTCGAAGTAATTAAAGATTTGTCTGAATTATCTGAATACTCTAATTGTCCTTCAAGATGTGCTGCTTTTTGTTGTAATATTTCTAACACTTTGCAGGAAATATTAACCATACGTGGAATTTTTATTGGGTTACCGAGCGAATCTTTTATAACATTATTATGCTGGTCGAGTTGATACTCAGTTCCGTCCTGAATAGTTTTAGTTTGCACACTTTCTTTTTCTTTAAGTTTTTCGGGCGAAATATCAATTATTTTTAAATTTACATTTACTATGTTATCGAAATTCATGTTTTCACTTTTTACATAGTAATTAACCCATTCACTATTTAATCGAGTTGTATTAAAATCAAGTAACTCTTTGGAATATTGTGGAGGTAATTTTATAATTGTATTATTATCGAATTTAAGTAAAACTTTTGTAATGCCCATGTATCTAGCTTGTTCGATATATTTATCAACATCCTGATAAGTGTTATAATATTCTTTAACTTTTTTTAATTCGAAATATGCATCACGGGCTTTAAATCTATTGTTTGACGATAAAAGATTTTTGGCATGAACATAAAAATATTCAGCAGCATTTTTTTTAGCATTAACAATTTCGTTATCGTAATCTATTATAGGAAAATCAATTACCCTGCTACCATCTTTTAATGGGAGAACAGTTCTAACTAGTTCTTGTCTGTCTTTAAGAAATGAATAATTCGAAAAAATTTCGTTCCATGATTCGGGCTTACCTTCTGTTTTTAAATATTTTATTCTGTTATTGTTCGCTTCGTTTGCTGAATTAAATGCTTTTTCGAGTATATTTATTTCCTTAGTTTTTTCGGGATTTCCACGAAGTTTTTTTACCGATTTACGCAATGCTTGGTCGTAACGTCCTTTTTGATATAGTTTTTTAGATGTTACACAACCTGTTGCAATAAAAACTGTAAGAAGAATTACAATAAATTTGTTCATGTTTAATTTTTCCGAAAATTATCAATAATTTTTTTCTTTTACAAAAGTTAAAAAAAAACTCGATTTTTTAAGACTATATAGTGCCTGTCTATAATATCGTAATAATAGTATAAAGCTCCAAATTCCAAATTCCAAGTTTGGGGCTTGGGATTTGAGACTTGGATCTTGAGGTTTTGGGCTTTCATTTTTGAAAATCTTTGACATTATGGACAAACACTATATAGTACCTGTCTATAAAATCAGTGTCTGATTCATAATGTTCGAGTTTGAGGCATACGAAGTTTTGAAAACCAAGGAGTTTACTGTAGTAAATGACTGTTTTCAAAACGAGTATAACGAAAAAATCGGACATTATGGACAGACACTATTTATTGTTTTAGCTTCTCACTTTGTAATCAAACTTTGTAACTTTGTTTTTAAAAGTAAGCTCTAATTTGTACGGTGCCAATATGCACAGCTTTAGAGTCTTGCGAAATTCTTCCGTTGTACGAGATACTTATTTGTAATGAATTTGATAAATTTCTTTGATACAGAACGAGCCAAGTTGCGTTATTTCCGGCAAGTAAACCCTCTAACATTTCGTAACCAACTGGTGATGAGGTTTCGCCTTTGTATAAAATGTGAATATAATCGGCTTTAAATGACAAATTGTCTTTTTCAACAACATTGTATCTGATTTCGAATCCAGCGTTTGTTAATTTTGCGGTTTCGTTTCCTGATGTGTTAACTTTGTTAGTGTATTTTCCATTTGTTGTAAATCTAAAAGAAGTAGAAGGTTGAATGCTAAAAGAAAGTTCCCCGGTATTCAAATGTAATTTATAATTTTTGTTACTAAAATATTCAGACGTAAAAGATTTATTGCCATCGGATATAGAGCTGGTTGTGCTAATATTTTGACTAATGTTAATCCTGAATTGTACAGAATGTTGAATAAAATTACGGACATCATTTCCATTCAATAATAACAAATTGCCTTGTGTGTTTTGATATAAATAATCTATTCCATATTTTGGATTTGTTCGGTTAAATGAAAAAGTATTTCTAATGTTTTTGTTTTGTGCAAGCGATAATGAATCGGGAACATTGTTAGAGAAAGGCGAAATTCTATCTAAAATATTTTGCGATTTGTGTTTATTATCAATGTTATATGCTAATTGTTCCGAAAAACGGGAAACGAATTTTTTAATTCCTTTTTTATTTCCCCAAACAGTTTCGGGTTTCAAGTATGCCACTTGAGTTATTTTACTGTTAAAAACTTTTTCGTATTCGTTTGTTGGAGTAAATACTCTAATGTAAGTTGCCTGATCCTGAAACATTGCAACTTCAAATTCATCAAGTTCTTTAGTTCCGTTACTATTGTAATCAGTCCATGTGTAAACCCCTTGTCCGGTAGGTACTTCGAGATACGAAAATTCTTTTTTTACTTCTAATCCGCTACCTGTTTCATAAATTGTGTTAATTGTTAAAAGTGATTTATATATTTTTATTGAATGTTCTAATCGTCCTGTAAAGTTATTTTCGCGAACAGTATTTGTTAAAGTTGAATCAATAATGTTTAGTGTTCTGTATGTGAGAGTTGTGTTTAAAGAGTTTTTTGAGTTTTTTGTTAATGATGCCGATAAATTAAAATCCTGAGAATTTAAAGCGTAATTAAAACTTTTACTATTAGGTAAATAATCTTTTCTGTTTTTATAGTTAAATGATATTGGGTTGGCAGATGAGTCGGAAAGTCCTGCAAATGCTTCAAATTGGTCGTATTTGTAACTGTTTGAATACAAAGTGTCTGATTTTGAATATTTCCACAAATTAATTTCCTGTTCTTCGGCAATGCCAGCAAAAACTGATTTATAGTCTTTTCGCAAAGAAATGCGATGTCTTAAAAAATTTGTGTTCTTTGTTGTGTCGTTTGATTGTAAAAAACTTCCTTTAGCATCAACTTTAAAACCCTTAAATTTTGCAGAGCCAATCAGGTCATTTTTAATTCCTGTAAAATTATTTTCGCGATTCATATAATTAATGCCATAATTTAATGAGCTTGAATTTTTTCTTATAAAAGCGAAATTAAGTCCTGCCATTAATTCATCTTGACGTGAGTTTGATACGGTAAGGTTCCAGTCGCGTTCAAATTCCGATGAACGATAGCGTTCCACAGGGTCAAATTTTTTATTAACATTCTGAAAATGTGTGCTAATGTGCAATTTGTTTTTAGTAGTATCGCCAAGTAAAAATTTTCGTTCAACAACTGTTTTAAAAGCGTATCCAATATTGTCGTTATCGTCTTTTGAAGAAAATGTGTTTTGGTCGTTGCCACTTATTCCCAATTCGTATTTGAAATTTAATTTTGATGACAGTGCAATATCGCCACCCGTGGTAAGAACATTTTTTCGACGAGGAGCAATTAATTGTCGCACAGGCTCATAATCACCTTGTAGGGTGCCGTTAATAGGAGCAATCCATTTAAAAACTCTTCCATTTGCCGAACTGTTTATTTGCACATAATTTCCTTTTCCTTGTCCCAAATAGCTGAAACCTAAACGGTAAATGGCACTATCGGGATTTGTAGAATATTCAAAAATGCTATCGTAAATGGTTGAGTTGACAAGTGTATCAAGCATTTTATAAAATATTGCATCATTTCTGAAAACAGTGTCAAGTGTTACATAAGGTACTACTGCTAAGGAAGAATTGTCCCCTGCATTTGAAAGTATTCCCTTTTCGCTTTCTGTTAAACTTTGTTGTAAAGTTTGATTTTTGCTGTCTTGTTCCGAAAAAACATTTAGCCAGAATTTATTTTTGCCAAACTGCCATTCATTTCCCGAAAAGAGCATAAAACGTGCATAGTTTTTATCGCTGTACTCATATTCTACTATAATTCTTTTATCTTTTGTTATTGCTTGTTTTGCAGTAAAACTAAGTTCTGCGGTATTGTAATCAATAACATAATCAAAATCTTGCCCGCGTTCAAGTTGTTTGCCATCAATATAAACTCTTTCACTACCGGCAATAATAATAATGTATGGCTCGTTAAATGCACCTTTTAAGCGATAAGGACCTTGGGTTCCTTCGGTTCCATTAAAAGTCATTCTAAAATATTTTCCTTTTGATACAGAGCCACTTAACGTTGTTTTAAGTACATTATTTTTCTTTTTCCCTAACTTAAAAATATTTGTTACAATAATTCCCTGTGCTTTTCTATTCATAAGCATGTAATTACCAGTATGTTTTGTAAGTTCAAAATCGCCCAAAGTAAGTTTAAGTGTTTCGTTATAAATAGAAATAAACACTTTATCGAAATCCTGTATTTGTTGTGTGTTGCCTTCGGGTTGTATAGGTATATTGTTATCAGTTATTGCAGCAAGAATATTTAAGTCATTGCTTAATTTTCCGGATAATTGTAAATTTAAGTTTGAGTTTACTACAACATCCTGATTATTACCAAACGAAACGCCACGCGAAATACTTCCACGTTTTATAAGTTCGTCGGTGCCAAAGTTCTCAAATTTATTTGTTTCGTAAACCCTATATATAAATGGAATCGTATTACTTCCATTTGTGATAATTTTTTGTTGAGGATTTTTGTGGAAAACGGTTTTTTTAAAATCAATAGGAAATGTTCTGTATGTTATTGTAATATCATGCAAATTGTAATTTTGTTTAAAAATAATTTCAGATTTTGCAAAATTTATTGAAAATAAACTATCTGATAATTTATCTCCGTTGCCTAAATAAATACTCACAGATTCGGGAACAATTGCAAGACTATCAATTTTTAATGTGTCGCCAATATTTTTAACTTCAATTTTGTGAAATGTAGAAAGTAATTGAGCTGAACTTATGCCCGAAAAAAATAAGGAAATTAGTATAAGAAATAAGATTTTCAAATAATGTTTTTTTCAAAGATAGAAAACGCTAAACAAAATTAACGAAAAAGATTAACGGAAATTTTATTTGGATTTAAGTTTATTTAATAAATAGGGTTAAAAGAAGTAATGAGCAATCTTAAAATTTCAATTCTTCCTGGAATTTGAAACTCGAAACTTGAAACTCGAAACTTGAAACTCGAAACTCGAAACTTAAGTTTTTAGAGGTTTTCTTAATTTTTCAATTTGTTAACTGTTACGTATTTTCCATAACCCATAAATTTATTGCCGGCTGAATCAATGCCAATGTAATACCATAATCCATTGCGGTTTACAAGCGAGTCATTTCTTATAGAATAGTTTGAAGGGTCAATGTATTCTTCACCTTTATTTATTTTTCCACTTTTACAAAAATCGAAAGTTATTATCCCGTTTCCCTTTTTACAGTACCATTTGTCAAAATCTTCAGTAGTAAAAGGTTTTTTTGTATAATTTCCTAATTTCCATTCATCATTTTTAAAGTTATATGCACCAAATTCAATTATTCGTAAATTGTTATATAAAGCTTTAATAATTGTAGTATGTCGCCAAATGTATTTGCTTTCTGGTTTGTTGTTTAGTTCAGCATAAATAGTGTCGGGTTCATTAATTACAGATATTCCTATTGGCAAATTTTTAATTAAATCAGGAATATTTTCAGAATTAATAATTGTTGAATTTGAGTCTTTCAACTCAATATTTTTATTGTTTTGTTCGTTACATCCAACGATTAAAGCAATAATCAGAATAAATAGTTTGTATATTTTCATTTTCAAAATTACAAATAATAATTAACAAATCAAAATTACAAATATTTTAATTAAATATTAACTTTGAGCCATGAAATTATTTATTGTTTCGTTAATAATTGTTATTTTAATTAGTGGGATATCAAACTATGCTGTATCGCAGCGAAGTATTGATTCTGCTATTACAGTTCCTTTATTTACATCCTCATTTATGACACAATTTCCCGGTGGCGATATGGCAAAACGCTATGGTACAAATACTAATATTGGCGGCTCGTTTATGTTAAAACTAAAAAGCAATTTTATTTTCGAACTTAATGCAAATTATATTTTTGGAAGCAAGTTAAGGGGCGATGCAACTCATTTATTTGATAGTATTGAAACTTCCGATGGAGAGATAATTAACGAATATGGTGAGTTTGCAAAATTAAGAACTTTTGAACGTGGTTTTTTTGTAGGTGCAAGGTTAGGCAAAGTTTTTCCCTTATGCAAAAGAAATCCAAACAGCGGAATACTTTTTATGCTCGGTGGTGGATTGTTACAGCACAAAATTCGTATTGAAAATGATGGTAATAATGTTCCTCAAATTAAAGGAGATTATAAAAAGGGGTACGATAAAATGTCGTACGGTTTTAGCTCAACCGAATTTATTGGCTATATGTTTTTTAGTAAAAGTCAATTGCTTAATTTTTATGCAGGACTTGAATTTTATCAAGGATTTACAAAAAGCGGACGTAGTTACGATTACTCTTTAATGAAAAAAGATACACAAAGCAGACTCGATTTTCTTACTTCAATAAAAGTTGGTTGGGTAATTCCAATTTACCGCAGAATGCCCGATGAATATTATTATTACTAATTAGAGTCTGTCTGTAATGTCCGATTTTTTCGTTATGCTCGTTTTGAAAACAGTCATTTACATAAGTAAACTCCTTGATTTTCAAAACTTCGCAAGCCTCAAACTCGAGCATTACAATTCAGACTCTTGACTTTACGGACAGGCACTAATTATTGTATTTCTATAATATCGCTCAAATAAAAAAAATAAATACATTTGCCACGAATTTACTCATATTTATGTTTATTTTTAAAGGTATTCGTGAGAGTTCTGCGTTAAGTTCACGAATTAAAACTAATTTTTTTGTGTAAATTCGTGCAATTAGTGGCTATTTTTTAACTTTATGGACAAAATCTAATTATGCAGTTTGTTTATAATATTTTAATCAGAGTATATTATTTGCTCATTGTTTGTGCGTCGCCATATAATTTAAAAGCAAAAGTATGGCTTGAGGGAAGAAAAAACTTAATTGAAAAATTAAAAATTGCTATTGGTAAAAATTCAAACATTATTTGGTTTCATTGTGCTTCGTTAGGCGAGTTTGAACAAGGACGACCTGTTATTGAAGATTACCGCAAAATTGAGCCAAATCATAAAATTTTACTTACATTTTTTTCGCCTTCGGGATATGATATTCGAAAAAATTATAACGGTGCCGACTGGGTTTTTTATTTACCATTAGACACAAATAAAAATGTGAAACAATTTTTGAACATTGTTAAGCCCCAAAAGGTTGTGTTTATAAAATATGAGTTCTGGTACAATTTTTTAAATCAACTTCACAAAAACAACGTGCCTGTTTATTTAATTTCTGCAATTTTTCGCAAAGAACAAATGTTTTTTAAATGGTATGGAAGCTGGTATCGAAAAATACTTAAAACTTTTACACATATTTTTGTGCAAAACGAAGAATCTGAAATTTTGCTTAAATCAATTAATGTGAACAATGTTACAATTGCCGGTGATACACGATTTGACAGAGTTTACGAAATTGCAACAAATTGTAAAAATATTTCTGAAGTTCAGGAGTTTTCAGATGGATATAGAATTATTGTAATTGGCTCGGCATGGCAACAAGATGAAGATGTGTTAATTCCATTTATTAACAAAGCACCTCAAAATATTAAATTTATTATTGCACCTCACGAAATTAAGGAATCGGGTTTAGGTAGGTTAGAAAAAAATATTACAATTCCAATTGTTAGATTTTCGCAAGCAAAACAAAGTAACTTAAAAATTGCAAAAGTTCTTGTTATTGACAATGTTGGCATGCTTTCGTCGCTTTATAAATATGGAAATATCGCATACATAGGAGGTGGATTTGGCAAAGGAATTCATAATATTTTAGAAGCTGCAGTTTTTGGTTTACCTGTTGTTTTTGGTGCGAATTATAAAAAATTTTCGGAAGCTGTGAACTTAATTTCCGAAAAAGGAGCATTTTGCATTAATAACGCTAAAGAACTTGAACAACAATTTGATACGTTGTTAGAAAACGAAACTTTTTATAATAATGCTTCAAATATTGCCAAAACATTTGTTGAAAATAGGGTAGGGGCAACTGAAAAAATTCTGGAAAAGATTGCTGGAAATTAGACAACGATGTACGAAGATTAGCAATGACAAAAAAATAGACGCTGATTTACCCCGTTAAATAGTGTCTGTCTATAATGTCCGATTTTTTCGTTATGCTTGTTTTGAAAACAGTCATTTACTATAGTAAATTCCTTGGTTTTCAAAACTTCGCATGCCTCAAACTCGAACATTATAGTTCAGACACTGACTTTATGGATAGACACTAAATAGCACATCACGAATTGTAATATATTTTGAAATGTTTATTTAACGGGGTGAATACCCATGTGAGTACAAAAAGTTTACAAAAAATGAAATCGCCTTTTGATGATTTGTGAAATTATTTATGTATTTTTACCTAAAATAATAAATGGTTAAAACTGTACATGTCCGACCAACAGGTTGTGTATTAAAACGGTTTTTCCGATGTTATAAACGAGTTAGCGCCAAGTGTAGGAAACAGACAACGACATAGAAAAATTGAAAAGTAAACCATTGTGAAAGGACAGAAAAACGAAATATTGACAAGACAGGAAAGCCGACACTCAAGCCGACCCGATGTTTTTTATTTTTTGCCCAACGCACATTTTTTAAAAACAATTTTATCCAGCCGCACAAATTGCACATTTGCTTTTGTCCCGACACACAAAGCCAACGCTTCGGCAAAATCAAAAGAACCATTTTTTGCCACCGCTCAGAAATAAAAAGGTATATTTGAATTTTTAATAATTAGTGCATTGAAAAACGAAAAACTGACACGAAAAGAAATCATTGACCAGCGACTGAAAAAAGCCGGATGGAATGTTGCTGACCGAACTCAGGTAATTGAAGAATTTGATATTATTATTGATTCTAATCTTGTGCAGGAAGCTCCAACTCCTTATGCCGGTCATCAATTCAGCGACTATGTTTTACTTGGAAAAGACGGAAAACCTTTTGCAGTTGTGGAAGCTAAGAAAACTTCTGTTGATGCTGCCGTTGGACGAGAACAAGCTAAGCAATATTGCTACAACATTCAGACGACTCAAGGCGGTGAACTCCCCTTTTGTTTTTACACCAACGGACACGACATTTATTTTTGGGACTTAGATAACTACCCACCAAAAAAAGTTCACGGGTTTCCAACCCGTGATGACTTGGAACGTTACCAATACATTCGTAAGGCACGGAAAAGTTTAGCAGGTGAACTCATCAATACAAAAATTGCAGGACGGGATTATCAAATCCGTTCCATTCGTGCTGTGATGGAAGCCGTTGAAAAACGTAAAAGAAAATTTTTATTGGTAATGGCAACCGGAACGGGTAAAACACGTGTGTGCATTGCATTAGTGGATGCACTCATGAGAGCAGGTTGGGCAGAAAGAGTTTTATTTCTTGTTGATAGAATTGCTTTGCAAAATCAAACACTTGATGCTTTTAAAGAGTATTTGCCAAACGAACCAAGATTTCCCAAACCTTATGAAAAAGAAATTGCAACCGACAAACGAATTTATGTTTCAACATACCCAAGTATGTTAAACATCATTCGTGATGAAGTAAAAACTTTATCGCCTCACTTCTTTGATTTGGTTGTAGTGGACGAAAGCCACAGAAGCATTTACAACACCTACCAGGAAATTTTAGACTATTTCAATACAATCACTTTGGGTTTGACAGCAACGCCAACTGATGTAATTGACCACAACACTTTTCAGTTATTTGAAACCGAAGATGGAGTACCAACTTTTGCATATTCGTATGATGAAGCGGTGAACCATATTCCACCTTACCTGTGCAACTTCCAGGTAATGAAAATTAAAACAAAATTTCAAGCCGAAGGAATCAGTAAACGGACAATTTCCTTGGAAGACCAACAGCATTTGATTATAGAAGGTAAAGAAATTGAAGAAATAAATTACGAAGGAACAGAGATTGAAAAAAAAGTAATCAATCGGGGAACAAACGCTTTGATAGTTCGGGAGTTTATGGAGGAATCTATCAAAGATGCAAATGGAGTTTTGCCCGGCAAAACAATTTTCTTTTGCATGACAATAGCACATGCAAGACGAATGGAAGAAATTTTTGATTCGCTTTATCCCGAATACAAAGGCGAATTGGCAAAGGTGATTGTAAGCGAAGACCCTCGTGTGTATGGCAAAGGCGGGTTGCTTGACCAATTCACCAACAACGATATGCCTCGTGTTGCTTTGAGTGTGGACATGCTTGATACAGGCATAGACATAAGAGAAATTACAAATCTTGTTTTTGCAAAACCTGTTTACAGCTACACAAAGTTTTGGCAGATGATAGGCAGAGGAACTCGTTTGCTTGAATCTGAAAAAATAAAACCTTGGTGTACACAAAAAGATTCGTTCCTCATTCTTGACTGTTGGGACAACTTTGAATATTTCAAACTCAATCCAAGAGGTAAAGAATTGAAACCACAAATTCCTTTGCCTGTTCGCCTGTTTGGTGTTCGCCTTGATAAAATTGAAGAAGCACAAACACAAAGTGAAACAGAAATTGCAGAAAAGGAAATTCAAAAACTGAAAATACAAATTACAACGCTTCCACAAAACTCAGTAGTGATAATGGAAGCCAAACATGAGTTGCAACGGTTAGAAGATGAAAACTTTTGGAACAATCTCTCACAAGACAAGATTGAATTTTTAGAAGGAGTTGTTAAACCATTGTTCAGAACCGTTGCCGATGCTGACTTTAAAGCGATGCGTTTTGAAAAAGATATTGTTGAAGTTTCGCTTGCACATTTAGCAGATGAAAAAGAAAAATTTGAAACACTGAAAGAAAGTATCATTGAAGAATTAGGCGAACTTCCTTTAAGTGTGAACATAGTTGCAAGAGAAGAACAACTCATTTGCCAAGCACAGACAAATAATTTTTGGGCAACAATCACTGAAGAAAAATTTGACGAACTGATTCAGAAACTTTCACCATTGATGAAATTTCGTGAAGCGGTAATTCCTTTAGCCCCTGTAAAATTTAATTTCAAAGACCTTGTAAGCGAAAAGGAATTTATAGAGTTTGGACCCGAACACCAGGCATTAAGTGTTGCAAAATATCGTGAGTTGGTAGAGCAAAAAGTAAATGAATTGGTTTTGGCAAATCCGATTTTACAAAAACTAAAAGAAGGACACGAAATAAGTGAAACAGAAGCCGAACAGTTAGCAGAAGAACTTCACAATGAACATCCACACATTACGATTGATTTATTGAGGAGAGTTTACAACCATCGCAAAGCGGTGTTTGTGCAATTCATTAAACATATTTTAGGAATTGAAATTTTACAATCATTTCCTGAAACAGTTTCAAAAGCATTTGATGATTTTATTGCCAAGCATACTTATCTTACAAGCCGACAGTTGCAGTTTTTAGATTTGCTTCGTAAATTCATAATTGAGAACGAAGTACTGACAAGAAAAAATTTAATTGAATCTCCGTTCACTTTGCTACATCCTGAAGGCATCAGAGGAGTTTTCAATCCAAAAGAGATTGATGAAATATTAAAGTTTACAGAAAAATTAACAGCAGCATAAAATGGCAAAAAAGAATTCACCCGATAAAAGCGATATTATTTTTTATAAAGCACCTAAAGGCAATGTAAATATTGAAGTAGTCTATAACAACGAAACCTTTTGGTTATCACAAAAACGATTGGCAGAATTGTTTGGAGTTGAAGTGCCTGCTATAAATAAACACCTGAAAAACATTTTTGAAAGTGGAGAGTTACAGGAAAGTTCAGTTATTTCCAAAATGGAAACAACTGCCTCTGACGGTAAAAATTATCTTACCTCTTTTTATAACCTTGATGCTATAATAGCAGTTGGTTATCGTGTTAATTCATATCAGGCAACCCAGTTTAGAATTTGGGCAACAATAACCCTTCGTGAATTTATTATTAAAGGATTTGTTCTGGATGATGAACGGCTAAAGCAAGGAAAATATTTCGGCAAAGATTATTTTGATGAACTGCTTGAACGAATTCGGGAGATAAGAGCAAGCGAAAGGCGTTTCTACCAAAAAATAACCGATATTTATGCACTCTCTTCCAATTACGATAAAAATGCACCGGTAACAAAGGATTTTTTTGCTTCTGTTCAAAACAAATTACATTGGGCAATTACAGGAAAAACAGCAGCAGAAATAATTTATACTTCTGCCGATGCAAAAAAAATCTTCATGGGTTTAACTAATTGGAAGCAGGCACCTGAAGGGAAAATTTTGAAAACCGACATTAACATTGCTAAAAATTATCTTAACGAAAATCACATAAAGGAATTAAACCGAATTGTTTCTGCTTATCTGGATTTAGCAGAGAACAATGCAGAACGTCAAATACTGATGAAGATGGAAGACTGGACTAAATTCCTGCATCAGTTTTTAGAATTGTCAAAGTACCCGATACTGAAAGATAAAGGCAAAGTAACTGCATTGGAAGCCAAATTAAAAGCGGAAAAAGAATTTGAGGTTTTTAGAAAAACTCAAGACCAAAATTATATATCCGATTTTGATAAAGAAATAAAACGAATTGAAGGAAAAAAATAATAACAAAATGCCTTTTATTATTTTCCTGATGCCGGGAAAATGGCAAAGTCAAATAAAATAATTAAATGTTACAAAATAACTCAACGTTAAAATCACTCATCGCTAAACTCTGGAATAACTTCTGGAGTGGTGGTATAAGCAATCCGCTTACTGCCATTGAGCAAATAACCTATCTCATTTTTATGAAACGCTTAGATGATTTGGAAGCGAAACGTGAAAGAGATGCTGATTTCACAAGAGAAAAATATAATTCAAGATTCACAGGAAAATTTAAAGTTCCGGGCAGCAACGAAGAAGTTGACAAAAACGAATTACGTTGGACTGTGTTCAAACACAAGCCAGCCGATGAAATGTTGCTGCATGTACAAACAAAAGTTTTTCCGTTTTTAAAAGAATTGAACGGGGAAACCTCGCCATTTACAAAGCACATGGCTAACGCAGTGTTTATAATGCCTAAAGCATCTTTATTGGTGGAAGCCATAAACATTATTGAACAACTTTTTATAGAAATAGAAAAAGATGCAAGTGAGGGAGGACAAGCTTTCCAAGACATACAAGGCGATGTTTATGAAATGCTTTTAAGTGCAATTGCAACTGCCGGAAAGAACGGACAGTTCAGAACGCCACGCCATATTATTAAACTCATGGCTGAATTGGTTGCGCCACAATTAGGTCAACGTATTGCAGACCCTGCATGTGGCACAGGTGGTTTTTTATTGGGAGCATATCAATACATTCTCACAGATTTAGTTCGTAAAAAAGATAAAGGGAAACTGATTAAAGATGAAGATGGATTTGAGCGGGCAACCATGAGCGCTGTACTAACTGAAAAAGTTAAAGATATTTTACAGGATAGTTTTTATGGTTTTGATATTGATACAACAATGGTTAGATTGGGCTTGATGAACCTGATGATGCACGGTATTGATGAACCACGAATTGATTATAAAGACACATTGAGTAAGAGTTACAATGAGGATAGTCAATACGACATTATAATGGCAAATCCACCATTCACGGGCAATATTGACAAAGGCGATATAAATGAAAGCTTGAAATTACCAACCACAAAAACAGAATTGTTATTTGTTGAACGCATTTTTACTATGCTGAAAATGGGTGGCACTTCTGCTGTGATTGTTCCATCCGGTGTAATACAAAATTCCGGTAAAGCATTTGAAGCATTGAGAAAGTTATTAATAGAAAAAACCGAATTGAAAGCGGTTATAGCAATGCCAAGCGGAGTGTTTAAGCCGTATGCAGGTGTAAGCACTGCCATTTTGATTTTTACAAAAGGTGGTGAAACAACCAATGTTTGGTTTTACGACATGAAGGCGGATGGATACACATTAGATGATAAGCGAAGTAAAATTACAGAAAGTGATTTGCCCGATATTGTTCAGAGATACAAAACACGAAACGAAAAAACCGACACTGATAGAAAAAATAATTTCTTTTTTGTTGGCAAAAAAGAAATTGTAGAAAAAGATTATGATTTGAATTTAAGCACATACAAAGAAGAAGTTTACGAAGAAGTAATTTATGAAAAGCCGAAAGTGATTTTGAAAAATCTTTCTGCGATTGAAACAAGCATTAACAAAGGGTTGGAAGAACTGACTGAATTAGTAAAATGACAAAATTAAAACTCACAGATATTGCCCATTATTCAGGTAAAAGAGTTCAGCCATTTGATGGTGTGAAGAAATATTTATCTACTGGCGATTTGAAAGACGAAGGTTTGAGTTTTGAAGAAGTAACTTATAAAAGCAAACCATCAAGAGCAGATATTATAGTGAGTGAAGGTGATATTCTGTTTGCCAAAATGGTGAACACTACTAAAGTATTACAAATTGATAAAATGCTTGATGGCATTATTGTGTCAACAGGTTTTTCAGTTCATAAACCTGATGAAAATATTCTGCATGGAAATTATTTGATACAGTTTTTAAAAAACAATTCTTTTCTAAGACAAAAAAATAAATTATGCACTGGAGCAATTCAATCTGCAATTTCTAATACAGGGATTGAAAAAATATTTGTTCCCGTTCCTTCTATCCCCGAGCAAATTCAAATAGCCAATATTTTAAGTAAAGCTGAAACGCTTATTGAACAGCGCAAACAAAGCATTGCCCTGCTTGATGAATTTTTAAAAAGCACTTTTTTGGAAATGTTTGGCGATACAACTACAAATAGGAAAAAGTGGGATAAAGTTGAATTGAAATATTTCGGGGAAATAATAACAGGAAACACACCACCAAGAAATAATCCTGAAAATTATTCTTCTAAATTTATTGAATGGATTAAAACTGATAACATCACAAGCGAAAACATTTATATCACAAGTGCAGTTGAATATCTTTCAGAGACAGGATTGAAAAATGCAAGAACAGTTGAAAGCGGAGCATTGCTTGTTGCTTGCATTGCAGGAAGCATTGAATCTGTTGGAAGGGCTGCTTTAACAAATAGAAAAGTTTCTTTCAATCAACAAATCAATGCCATTCAACCAAATGATGGAGTTTCTCCATTGTATTTGTATTGGCTTTTTAAAATTTCAAAAAGCTATGTTCAAAATGCTGCATCAAATGGAATGAAGAAAATTTTAACGAAAGGTGGATTTGAAAAAATAAAAATGATAAAACCACCCAAAGAACTCCAAACCCAATTTGCCAACATCGTAACCAAAACCGAAATACTGAAAGAGCAATACAAAAACAGTTTGCAGGAATTGGAAAATTTGTATGGGAGTTTGAGCCAAAGGGCGTTTAAAGGGGAGTTGAAGGCAGAAAGGAAGGCATATAGTCTTTAGAAAAAATATAAGAAAGCAAAAAATAACATGTATATCTCAAACTTAAAACTTTGGAACTATAGAAAATTCGGCGAAGAAGGAGATTTTAATCCTGACAATCCACCGAATTTAAATTTAAATTTTACAAAAGGTTTAAATGTAATTATTGGAGAAAACGATTCTGGTAAGTCTGCCATTATTGATGCAATAAAATTGGTGCTGAAAACACACAGTTATGAATACATTAAGATAGAACATAACGACTTCTATAATAAGTCTAATCGTTTCAGAATAGAAATCCAATTTGATAATCTTTCTCCAGATGAAGCAAAAAACTTCACCGAATGGCTTGGATGGACTGGAACTGGTGAAAAAGCTGAACCTTATTTAAAAGTAAATTTGGATGTAAAACGGAAAGGAGATAAAATATTTCCAAGTGATGTAAAAGCTGGTGTAGATGAAGATGGTTATCAACTGACAGCAGAAGCTAGAGAATATTTGAAAGCCACTTATCTTAAACCATTACGTGATGCCGAAAATGAATTAATAGCAAAAAAGAATTCGAGATTATCTCAAATTTTGATTGGAGACGAAGCATTTAAGGGCAAGGAAAAGGATCACGAGCTTGTTGTTATATTTAATGAATTTAATAACAATCTTAAAAAATACTTTACAGGAGAATTGAACGAAAACAAAGAAGGTAAGGTAATCAAGGACAAAATTGATGGTTATATTAAGCAGTTTTACAGTAAAAATAATGAAACAGAATTTGAAACTGCCAAAGGGGAAATAAAAAGCATATTAGAAAAATTAACTCTTATGCTCAAAGATGAACCAAATCCGGGCTTGGGTACACTAAACAGACTATGTATGGCAGCCGAATTGCTTCATCTTGGTAAGGAAAACTGGACAGGAATACGTTTAGGGCTAATTGAAGAGTTGGAAGCCCATTTGCATCCACAAGCTCAAATGCAGGTGATTGAAACATTACAACGACTGGATACAATACAATTAATATTAACAACGCACAGTCCTAATCTTGCCTCAAAAGTTAAACTTGAAAACTTAATTATCTGCAATAATAGTAATGCTTTCCCAATGGGTTCAGATTACACAAAACTGGATTCCAACGATTATAAGTTTTTAGAAAAATTTCTTGACACAACAAAGGCAAATTTATTCTTTGCAAAAGGAGTTATACTTGTTGAAGGTTGGGCAGAAGAGATACTTATTCCAAGCATTGCAAAGAGCATCGGAATTAATTTAACCGAAAAAGGCGTTTCGATTGTTAATGTCGGAAATCTTGCTTTTAATAGATATGCAAATATTTTCCTTCGGAAAGTTGACCCCGATATGATAAATCATATTGCTGTGCTTACAGATTCTGATATTAGAGATTATGATAGAAAAAAAGATGCAACAGGTGAATTTATTTATGAAAAAAGAGTTGCAACAACCGTTAAAGCAGAAACTGACCGGAAAATAATTGATTTAACCGCCAAATCTGAAAAAAATGTAAAATATTTTATTGCTCCTAACTGGACTTTAGAATATTCATTATTCAAATCAACAAGTCTGTCAGCAATTTTTCAAGAAGTTGTAAAAGCAATCCATACAGGTACAGATTGGAATACTGATTTTGAAAAATCACTTGCAGAAAAATTAATCAATAAAGGATTAAAGAAAACAGAAATTGCATATCAAATTGCAAATTTAATTGATAAGGATTTAAGCGATTTTGAAAATGGAACAATAACAGCCAAAAGAATAAACATCAATAAAGAAGATGCGACAGATTCAATTAATTACCTTGTAAAAGCTATTCAATATGCCGCAGGTTATTAATATAACCGATGAGGATATTCTTTTTGCGGAAAGTATTCTTCTTCCAGTGGGTAAGTTTTTTGACGAAGAAAGAAAAACCTTTATTCGTAATTTTGAAACAATAGATTTGCAAGCCGTTCCGGGTAGCGGTAAAACAACGGCTTTACTTGCTAAACTTTTGATATTAGAGAGAAAACTGCCATTTGAGGATGGTTCAGGAATACTTGTTTTATCACATACAAATTCAGCTATTGACGAGATAATTCATAAAATTAAAAAACATTGTCCAAAACTTTTTTCATATCCGAATTTTATAGGAACAATACAAAGTTTTACAGATGAGTTTTTAGCTATTCCTTATGGACATAATATTTTGAATGTAAGAATTGGTTGGATTGATAAAGGAAAATATGAAGAAAGATTATGGGGAAACTTTCAGCGAATTGCATGGAATAAAAAATTCGAACAACCCACAAAATGGTTTTATGGTCGACATATTGATAGAGCGAAAGATGAAGCAAAAATTCAAAACAAAACGGAAAGTATAATATGCGCGGAACTTATTGAAAAAGATGTTAAAAGTTTATATTACGATTTTACAACCGATACAATTAATTCATCATTTAGTCATAAAACTATTCTTAAAACGAATACTAATCCTAAATTTATCGGACTAAAATTAATAATTGAGGAAGTTTTAGGCAGTGGGATAATTTCGTATGATTACGCATATTGTTTGGGAAAAAGCTACATTCAAGAAATCCCATTAGTAAAAACTCTTTTACAAAAAAGGTTTCGTTATGTTTTTGTTGATGAAATGCAGGACATGGATGAACATCAATATAACCTTCTTGAAAGTATTTTTCATGATGGAGGAAAAAGCATTTCGATTTATCAACGTATTGGTGATAAAAATCAGGCCATTTTTAATTCTGTTAAAGTAAGTGATATATGGAAAGACAGAGAATTAGTCTTGCCTTTAAAAGGCAGTCAGAGATTGAGCAAGCCTATTGCAGATGTATTAAATTACTTTGCTTTATATAGAAATGAAACATTTGAAATAGTCGGCTTACGGAGTGGTGATCTCAAACCACACATATTACTTTATAATAATGACACTATTAAAGATGTAATCCCTTTCTTTTCGGACATTGTGAAAACTTACAAGCAAAATGACAAATTAGTTGATCTCGATAGATATCCCATTAAGGTAATTTCATGGAGTACCGAATGGAATACGCGGGAAGAAAAAGACGATTTGGCAAAAATTCGTTTAGTGGATTATCATTCAAAATTTGAAAAGAATAAACACAAACCTAAGCAAGATTATAATTGTTTAAAAAGCTACTTACTATATTTCGATAATAGAAAGCAAACTCTTGAACCAATAAGAAAAAATATTCTGAATGCATTTTTAAAAGTGTTACGCTTAGAAGAAATAGAGGATGAAAAAAAGAGATACTTTACCAAAAGAACCCTTTTGGCATATTTAAAAGATAAGGATTTATTAGAATCAACAAATAATTATGAAACATTAAAACTCCATCTTTATAATTGGTCTATTGGCATTATCCGGAACAAAATCGAAGAAGTATGGAATGAAACAAAATTATACATGTCTATTTTTATACGAATTTTTGGCAAAGAAATAAATAAAAGCACGCAGTTTATTTCTGAAAGTATATGTCAAAAACAAGAAAATATAATTGAAAATAATCCAAATCTTTTACAAGTTGATAATTTAAACATGGAAGTTTCCACAATACATTCAACTAAAGGGCAAACACATTGTGCCACACTTTATTTGGAATCATATTATTATCAAGATGGAAGAGGAGATAATGCTAAGTCTTATGAATCACAAAGATTGGCAGATCAATTTTTGGGAAAACCAATTTCAACGAATGCAGGACAACATGTAAAAGAATCATTAAAAATGGCTTATGTTGGATTATCAAGAGCAACAAATTTGCTTTGTGTGGCAGTGCATGAGGACAGATTTAATAAACACTTATGCAATATTGATAAGAACAAATGGGAGGTAAAGAAAGTTGTAAAAAAATAACTTGCATTTACTTGTCCTAACATAGCAAATGAAAGAAACTAAAACGATAGACAAGAACCGCCAGTGCATAACAGGCGGTATATTTTATTGCCGGGACAGTGCGGGTTTCAGCGTTTCTGCATCTACTAAACTTTCGTGTATTTTGACAGGACAGTGCTTCGAAATCGGCAACTTTTCATACCGCCAAACGTCGTTTTTGCCAATCCTTAGAAAAACATACAGTCAGCACAATGAATTATTGACGAAAATAAAATAAAAATGAAAACTTCAAGAAATTTTGGAGAAGAAAAACATATTAAGATTGTGAATTTGTATAAGCAAGGGCTTTCATCTCTAGACATAGCACATTTGTTACAAATAAGCAGGAGCCAGGTTGATAGCGTTTTAAAAATTCGGAATGAGTTTGTTTTTAATTTTGAAAAAAAGAAAAGAGATCAGCAAATAATAAATTTGTTTGAACAAGGGAAATCGGTTAAAGATATTTGTAAGCAGCTTAATCGTTGTTCAAAAACTGTTAAAACAGTACTTATTGCAAGAGGATTATTAATAAAGAAATATAAGAATGTAAAAATAAGGAAGCGCGATGAAACAATTTGTCAATTATATTCGGATGGAAAATCAATGTCTGATATTGCAAAAGAATTGGAATTATGTGAAACCACTGTTTATTATGCCGTCAGTCGTATTGGAATATCACGCTTACCTGGTTTGCTATTCAGAAATGAGCGAAATAAAAAAATTATTGAATTAATAGAAGAAAATAAAAATTCTAAAGTAGCAACAGAAGCAACTGGGTTAAATAAAACATCCGTCTGTGATATTGTTAGATACGCCGGTAAACCTTTAAGCAAAATAAAGGAAGATAAAATTAAAAAAAGAAACATTCATATATGTCAATTTTATACACAAGGAATGCCGATTGGAAAAATTGCCAAAAAAATCAAAATGCAAAGACATACAATAAGGAGAATATTACGAAGTGAAGGTGTATATGTGGAGAAGAAATGAAAATCAATAAAGAAGATTTAAATGCAAGCATTTATTTTTATGACTTGAAACAAGACACAAAAAGTATAGCAACAGGAAATCTTATAATCATTGACTGACAAATAAAGCACAGGCACTAACACACGTTTGGCAAAAACTAGGCAGTAACGTGTAACTTTACACATTCAATAATAAATTATCTTTGTAGCGGTTTGACTCCGACTGCAAGTAAATGCTCGTCGTTTCTTAGTTTAAACCGTTATTTTTATATCGAGCATACTACTATAATCCAAAGTAAAAAAACAATAGAAAAGATAAACTTTTTACTCAAAAAAGATTAAAAAATAAAATGTATTTTTGCGGTATTATTTTAATTTTATAAATGGTAGATAAAAAACCATATATAGAAACAATTATTGAAATTAGCCGCTCCTATTTGAAAAAAACATTTTCAAATAAAGAAAGGCTTGTGGAGTTTTTGCAAACAGTTGACTTTTTAAAAACTAAAACAAATAGCAAATAATTATCAAAAAGAACAAAGCTCCAGCGGAGCGCCCTGATAATTATTCATACCATTATGCAAAAACAATTTGAGCATACATTTGTGAATATGTGTTTGCCATATTTACAGGACGCTCCTTCGGAGCTTTTGGTTAATAATAATATTTGTTTCTATAAACAGTCAGCTACTCCGTAGCAAAAATATTTATTAATTTATTAGGCTCTATTCTATAAAACGGTTGATGGTTCATATTAAAGATAACAGTATCTATGGGCATATGCTTAAATTGAACCATATAAAACACATTTTGTAACATGCTAATAATTAATTATGTTGTAACAAGCCATCAACCATATTTTAGAATAGAGCCATTTCTTATTGACAAAATGATGTTGTTTATTTACCCCTTTTTTGTTACACACTCAAATTATTTGTACTTTTGAACTTTTTATAGAGCTTACTACGGGTGTGCTCTGCTCATGCAAGGCACACACATTGTGCAAAAAAACATTAAAACGGTTTTTACACTTGTCCGTTATGCTCCATGCCGACAAAAAAATCGGGATTTTATGAATATTCAGGGAAATTCATTAAATTTGCCATAAATAAAGATATAAAATAAAAAAAAGTAATAATGTTTTCAAGAACTGATATATTGAATTATTTAAGGGACAATAAAACCTTTTTCAAAATAAAATACGATGTAATTAAGATAGGAATATTTGGATCTTATGCAAGAGAAGAACAGACAGAGAAAAGTGATATTGATATTATTGTTGAATTTGATGACAATACAGCAAATCTTTATGACAAAAAGTTCGAGTTACGTGAATATTTAATTTCTCAATTTAAAACCAAGATTGATTTATGCAGAGAAGGTGCAATCAAACCGATTTTTAAATCAATAATACTTAAAGACGCTATTTATGTATAGTAAGTATTGAGTATGAAATAAATTACTAATTTAATTTTAGTTAATAGTTTTTAGTTTTAGTTTTTTAGTTGCTGGTTTTAGTTCTCCAGTAAGCTGTTCTGACCAAGAAACTATAACAAGTAACCGAATAACCAAAACCCATGACTAATAACTAATAACTAAAAATTAGGATATTAATACACGCACGTTACTTACTTTGGTATAGACGATAAAGTAGTATGGCAAATTATTCAAACAAAGCTTCCGGAATTAAAGGAATTTCTTAACAAAGATATCAATTTATAAATTAACTGTGATAGGCACGAGAGCATAATCGAGCAGGTTGCCCCGCCAAATAAATTGACGGGGAGAGTCTCTCACAATATTGACAACGAAAATTATATAACTAAATTACAGGATTCTATTAATATTAAAATAAATGACCTTATTAAACCACAAAATGATTTTAATGCTGTTCTTATAACAATATATAATCTTGATGAAGTATTTGATTATTCAGCAAATTATCCTTCAGGTGATAGCTACTCTATAATAAAAATGTTTTTATTTGATAAAAGTGGTGTCCTTATTAGAAAAAGATTATTTTCTGCATTAAGCGCAGACAGATATGGTTTCAAAATTGACCCAATAAATAAGGTATTAAGTCAGCAACAATGCTATCTACATATTCTATGATAAAAAAAATCATTCGTATTAATAAAAACTTGCTATAACACCATCTACGAATAACAACGAGCAGTGAAGTGCAACTTGACACATTCAATAATAAATTATCTTTGTAGCGGTTTGACTCAGACTGCAAGTAAATGCTCGTCGTTTCTTAGTTTAAACCGTTAGTTTTATATCGAGCATACTACTATAATCCAAAGTAAAAAAACAATAGAAAAGATAAACTTTTTACTCAAAAAAGATTAAAAAATAAAATGTATTTTTGCGGTATTATTTTAATTTTATAAATGGTAGATAAAAAACCATATATAGAAACAATTATTGAAATTAGCCGCTCCTATTTGAAAAAAACATTTTCAAATAAAGAAAGGCTTGTGGAGTTTTTGCAAACAGTTGACTTTTTAAAAAATAAAACAAACAGAAAAGAGATTATTGATAAATTACAGATAATCAAAAAACTGAATTACCAATCAGAAATGATGGTGTTGTATTAAAAAAAGGAACAGCAAGTACAGGATACGACTATTTAAAGACACACAAGGGAATGATTATTAATAAGATTGAAAAAACAAGATTGAAAAGATTGAGAAAACAAGATTGAGAAGAAAGATTGAAGAACGTCTTCATCAATCTATTCAATCTCATCAATCCTATCAATCCTATCAATCTTCTTCAATCTACATCAATCTAAAAAATAGCAGTACAAAACCAGCCGCTAATACACGTTTGCAGCAATGGGGGTTGTCGTGCAAAATTGAAGGTTCGTGTTTCTATTTGGCATTTATGCAAGTTGACAGTTCAGTCTTCCGAAATCCCCACCGCTGCATGCGTGGGAATGTTAGCCTGTGCAAAGTATAGAACCCCTCTATTGGAAGAAAATTGCCTGTATTATGAGTGGTTACAATTTTATTTTTTTAACGCTGCTTTAACAAATTCCACAAATAAAGGATGAGGGTTTTCTACTGTGCTGCGATATTCGGGATGAAACTGAACGCCAACAAACCATTTGTGAGAAGGAATTTCAATTATTTCTACCAAATTCATATCAGGATTAATACCCGCAATCGTCATTCCATGTTTCTGAAAATCTGCTAAATAACCATTGTTAAATTCATACCTATGACGATGTCTTTCCTGAATAGTGGTTTTTTGATAAGCTTTTTGTGCAACCGTTCCTTTAACCAAATTACATTGATATGCTCCCAAACGCATTGTCGCGCCTTTTTCGGTAATTTCTTTTTGTTCTTCCATTAAATCAATAACGGGGTGAGTTGTTGTACGGCTCATTTCGGTAGAATGAGCATCGGTAAACCCAATTACATTTCGGGCAAATTCAATAACTGCACATTGCATTCCAAGACAAATTCCCAAAAATGGAATATTATTTTCGCGTGCATATTTAACTGCTATTATTTTACCATCAATTCCTCTATGACCAAAACCTGGGGCAACAAGAATGCCATTAAGTTTTGATAATTTCTCTAACATATTGTTATTGTCGAGTGTTTCGCTATGAATAAGGTTAATATTTACTTTACATTCGTTAACCGAACCAGCATGAATAAATGATTCTATTATTGATTTATAGGCATCGGCAAGTTCAACATATTTACCAACTAAGCCAATTGTAACTTGTTTCTTCGGATTTTTGAGCCGTTTAAGAAAGTTTTGCCAAACAGCAAGTTGTGGCTTTTGTTTTGAGATAATTTTAAGCTTTTTGATAACAATTTCATCAAGTTTTTCTTCGTGCATTAAAATTGGTACTTCGTATATTGTGCTAACATCACGCGATTCGATTACCGAATCAATATCAACGTTGCAAAATAAGGCAACTTTTTTACGAACATCAGTTGTAATACGTTTTTCGGCTCGTAAAACTAAAATATCAGGCTGAACTCCGGCTTCGAGCAGCATTTTAACACTATGCTGTGTAGGTTTGGTTTTTAATTCGCCTGTTGCACTTAAATATGGAACCAAAGTTAAATGAATAACAAGTACTTTGCCGGGCATCTCCCATTTTAACTGACGAACAGCTTCGATGTAAGGCAACGATTCGATATCGCCAACTGTTCCACCAATCTCTGTTATAACAATATCAAATTTATGTTTTGTGCCAAGCAATTTTATACATCTTTTAATTTCATCGGTAATGTGAGGGATAACCTGAACAGTTTTTCCCAAAAAATCGCCTCTGCGCTCTTTATTTATCACATTCTGATATATTCTTCCGGTTGTAATGTTATTAGCCTGTGATGTAGGAATATTTAGAAACCTTTCGTAATGTCCTAAATCCAAATCAGTTTCGGCTCCGTCATTTGTTACATAACATTCGCCATGCTCATAAGGATTTAAAGTTCCGGGGTCAACATTCAAATAAGGGTCAAGTTTTTGGATAGTAACCTTAAACCCACTTGCTTGCAATAACTTAGCAATTGATGCTGAAATAATTCCTTTACCTAACGATGATGTAACTCCACCTGTAACAAATATATATCGTGTGTTTGCCATAAATTAAATATTTTAAAATTCCAAATACCAAATTCCAAATACCAAATTCCAAATTCCAAATACCAAATTCCAAATACCAAATTCCAAATTCCAAATACCAAATTCCAAATACCAAAAACCAAATACCAAAAACCAAAAACCCGAAACCTCAAACCTTTCAACTATTAACAAATCAGCGTCAAAAAAAACAACTAATATCGAATATTGAATAACGAATACTGAA
>Ga0154308_1161_pt1 | contig 55994 bp, 43 predicted proteins | sample RifGroA2_FD_105602 | JGI IMG/M metagenome (GOLD analysis project Ga0154308, IMG submission 105602) | Bacteroidetes bacterium GWA2_32_17
GTAAATTTATAGGTCTAAAAAATAAAAATTATGACTAAAAAACTATTATTTATTATAACACTATTCACAATAACAGGACTGTTAGTTTTATGTTTTGTAAAATCTTCTCATAAAGAAAAATATTATAAAGTTCCCGATGAGTGGCTTTATAAACAACGTGCATATCCATATAATAATATTGATTCTAAAGCAATATTTGCTGTTCGAAATCAGGCATTAGCATTTCAAAATAATCAGCAAAAAGACTTGTCAGCTCCATGGACAATGGCAGGTCCTGTAAATATTGGTGGTAGAATTACCGATATAGAAATTTTACTATTAGATACTAATACTTTTTATATTGGAACAGCTTCCGGAGGTATTTTTAAAACTTTAGACCACGGTCAAAACTGGGTGCCAATATTTGATAACGAAGTTAGTATTTCAATTGGCGATATTGCAATTGACCCGACAAACAGCGATGTTATTTATGCTGGTTCCGGCGAAGCAAACGCATCAAGTAATAACGGAGCTTTTCCCGGAAATGGTATTTATAAATCAACTAATGGCGGCTCAACTTGGACAAATATTGGTTTACCAAATTCAGAAAATATAGGAAGAATTGTTATTAATCCAACCAACACAAATATTATTTTTACCGCTGCAATGGGGCACCTGTACGGCACTAATCCTGAACGGGGTGTATATCGCTCGATTAATGGTGGTTCAACATGGCAAAAAGTTTTATTTGTAAACGATTCTACAGGATGTATTGACATTGTAATAAACCCGACAAATCCAAACATTGTGTATGCAGCAATGTGGGAACGTGTAAAATATCCTTTCGGAAGTATGCGTTGTGGTGCCGGCTCTGGAGTTTACAAATCTGTTGATGGAGGAGACACATGGTTTCAGCTAACAAATGGACTGCCGCCAAGTGATATAAACACAGGAAGAATAGGTATTGCTCTTTCAAACACAAACCCAAATATTCTTTATGCTATTTATTCTATTTATACCTACGGATATTTTGATGGAGTATATAAAACAACAAACGGTGGAACATCATGGACCAGAACTGACGTTGGTTTAGGAGATATAAATAATGGTTATGGCTGGTACTTTGGTAATATTCGAGTTGACCCTAACAATGCAAATATTGTTTATGCTTTGGGAATGGATTTATGGAAATCTACCAATGGCGGAATTAACTGGAATGATATTTCATCATGGGTTCATGTTGACCATCACGCTTTGCTTATCAACCCAAGTAATTCAAATTCTTTAGTTTCCGGAAATGATGGCGGTGTCTATTTTTCGGGAGATGCAGGAAATAACTGGAACTTTATTGCAACTTTGCCTGTTACACAATTTTATTGCTGTGAAATTGACAATTTAAATCCTTTGTCAATATATGGCGGTGCGCAAGATAACAGTACAATGCGAACAATGACAGGAAACACAAACGATTGGGAAATAATATATGGCGGTGATGGTTTTTATGTAATTGTTGACCCTACCGATAATAACAACATATACTGCGAATATCAGTACGGACAATTGTCATATTCCAACGATGGTGGTTACAGTTTTTATGACGGAATGAATGGCATAAATCCCGGCGACCGTATGAACTGGAACACTCCTTTTGTAATGGACCCAAACGATAACACAGTACTTTATTATGGTTCAAATTTTTTATATAAATCTTCAGATATGGCACAGTCGTGGACACCAATAAGTGGTGATTTAACAAGCAACAATGGAGATTATTCTTCTATTACTACTATTGCTGTAGCTCCTTCAAACAGTAATGTAATTTATGCAGGTACCGATGATGCAAATGCATGGGTTACACAAAATGGTGGCTCAACATGGGCAAATATTTCGGCTGGTTTGCCTAACAGATATATAACACGTGTTGCAGTTGCTCCCGATAGTGCAGGTGTAATTTATATAACTTTTTCGGGATATAAATACAGCGAATATTTGCCGCATATTTATCGTTCAATAAATTACGGACAAACATGGCAGGATATTTCAGGCAACTTGCCCCAGGGTCCTATAAATGACATTATTGTTGACCCATTAAATTCATCTTTTCTATATATTGCTACTGATGTTGGAGTTTATGTTACATCTGATTTAGGTGCAAACTGGTTGGCTTTAGGAACAGGTATTCCAATAGTTCCGGTATTTGATTTAACAATTCACAACCCTTCACGTACATTACTTGCAGCAACTTATGGCCGCTCGATGTATAAATATGATTTAGGTTATTTTGCTTCAATAAATAATAATTCTGCAAACATTGCTTCATTAAAAGCATACCCTAACCCTTTTACCGAACAAATTGTATTTCAAATTGAAAATCGTACCCAAAACATTACAACTAATTTAGAAAACAAAATGGATTTAGAAATTTACGATATATCAGGCAAGTTAATTAAAACAATAAATTCCGAAAAAAATAATAAAATAATTTGGAATGGAAATAACAATGCAGGTGAAAAAGTTAAAGCAGGCATTTATCTTTGTAAAACACAATTTGATGGAAATAATTATTATTCTAAAATAATTTATTCTAAGTAGTGTTTATCTATAGAGTCAGTGTCTGATTCATAATGTTCGAGTTCAAGGCATTCGAAATTTTTAAATATCAGGAGTTTACTGTAGTAAATGACTGATTTTAAAAATGAGAATAACGTAGAAATCGGACATTATGGACAGACACTAAGTAGGGTTTGTCCATAAAGTCGAAAGTCTGGAATATAAAGTTCGATGACAAGGCTTGCGAAGTTTTGAAAATCAAGGAGTTTACTTATGTAAATGACTGTTTTCAAAACGAGCATAACTCAGTCAGCGGACTTTATAGACAGACTCTAAATAGTGTTTGATTTTTAGCGATTTATTGCCCCAGTAATAAAAGGGTATAATAGACAAAAAATTGTTTTTATTAGATGTTTTTTTCTTATGGACAAATAATTTATTTTCGTTTATTATGCGAATTAAAAGTTGAAATCTATAAGTCCCGATAGAGACGAAATGTTTGTAGCTCCGACCTTTAGGTCGGGGTTACAAATGAACCACAAAGCGTCGCACGATAAAAATCCAATCGAAGAAAAACAGCTATATGCGACGCAACAAACTTCAATTTTTAATAACCTCACTTCCGTTCCCTCTCCAAATTATTCGATATTCAATCAATACTGTTAATTTGGTTATGGTTTTTTTTCAACATAACACTTCTAACGGAACGAAAAAAAATTCAACACTTAATTCGCATTTATTATTATAAAACATTAAAATTGAACCCTGTATAAAAACATGGGATAAAATCCTTGCTGAAATGTTGAATATATCTCTTTTGTATTTGCATCATAACCTTGAGTAAAAGTACTCTTATTTACCGTAACATTCTGCAAATCTATTGCAAATTCCTGACTGATTTTTTTTCCATTAATTTTAAAACCAATTCTTAAATCAAGACGAAAATAATCTTCGTATTTATTTTTATAAGATTGAGTGTAATCATATTTCAATTCTTCTGCTGCATTACTTGCTGATATGTCAATTGGAATATATCTTTTTCCACCCGAATAAACTGTTTTTGCATCAAAAGTCATAAAGCTTTTTTTCCCAATTTTAAATTCATAGCCGGCTAACAAATTAAAAATATAATTACTGTTAAAGGCAGTATTTCTCCAAATATTGTCTTCTCCTTTATATTTAGAATCAAAAATTGATGAAGTAAACAAAAAGTAATAACCCTTATCGAGATATTTTTCAATTGTAAACTCAACACCGTAGTTTTTACCAACTCCTTTATTTTGCAAACTGTCAACAATGGGTATAATAAAATCGGCACCTGCATTAATCATTGAAAACTCTTTTTCGAGATGGCTTATTGGAATATTATATAAATTCTGATAATACGTTTCAAATTTAAATTTGAGATTTGTTGAAAGCAAAAAACTGTATCCCAAAACAAAATGATCGGCTTTTGACAACCCAATTTTTTTATTAGTTTGAATGTACTTGTTGTTAATTGTATCGTTATATTGTAAAAAATAAATTTGATTTGGCTGCATTTGACTATGCATTCCAAAACCAAAACTTATTGTTTGAAGTGGTGTGAATTTCCATTCTATGCCAGCACGTGGTTCTATTGAGATTTCATTATTAAGCGATACAGAAAATAAGTTAATGCCCGCATAAGCTGTTAAATCATCGGTAAATTTATGTTGAAATTGTGTATAAGCACGATAAGTTAAAAAATTGCCGTCAACATTTCGTAAAGTTGAAAATCTGTTATTTTCTTGTAAGTATATACTATCTAATAAATTCGCAATATTGTAATCTAAATAACATCCTACACCAATATTATTTTTTGAATTAAATTTTGACTTTAAATGTAAAGCAACGCTAATTTTCTTCTGACTATTGTTACTTCTAAAATATTGTTGAGTATATTCCGGGTTAACTTTAAATAAATCTACTGAAATAATATTTCCAGAAGTTTGAGCTGATAATACTGTTTTTAAACGAGTTTTAGAATTAAAAAAATACAAATTAGTTAAACCTATAACATTTAACCCAGAAGAAAATTTAGTATGCATTCCGTGCATATTATATGAATTTGAACTTGTATCGTTTTTATCGCCACCAATATCAATGTGGCTAGCACCATATAAACCAAATAGTGAAAATTTTCCGAATTTTTTAGTTGGTAAATCAATTTTTAAAGTTATATCTTGGTAGTAAGGAACTGCAGTACCTGTTCCTGTTCCAAAGCCAATAAAATGCATAAATGCCAATGTCGAATATCTTCCGCTAATTAAATATGATGCTTTGCTGTTTTTTGAAAATGGTCCTTCTGCTCCCAATTCAAAACCATTAAAACCAACCTGACCAATAAATTCAGTTTTCGAATTGTTTCCAGAACGCATGCGTAAATCGAAAGCTCCAGAAATGCCATTACTGAATTCTGAAGGAAAAGCCCCTGTATAAAAATCAGAATTAGAAAGCAAATTATTGTTTATCATACTTACCGGACCACCAGTTGTTCCAAGTGAGCCAAAATGATTTGGATTTGGAATTTCAATATCATCTAATTTCCATATTATTCCGATTGGTGAATTACCACGAATTACTATATCGTTTCTGGTATCGTTTTGCATTGCAACTCCAGCATAATTACCAACCATTCTTGCAGGGTCACCTATACTTCCGGCAAAACGTTCCGTTTGTTCTATTGCAAAAGATCGAGATGAAATTAATGCCATATCGTTTAAAGCTTTGTCTTTTTGCTTTACAGCTGATACTGTAACTTCATTTAAGTTTTCGACTTTTTCTACAAGCTCAATATTTATAACTGATTCCTTACCGGTCTGAACCATAATATTTTTAGCTTCGCTATTATTGTATCCAATAAATGTTACAGTTATTCCCTGCCTTCCAATAGGAACATTTTTAATCACATACTCTCCATCTGCATCAGAAATTACACCAATAATTGGGTTAGAATTTAATAGTATTACAGAAGCTCCCGGAAGAGGTTGGTGAGTTTCTTTGTCTAACACTTTTCCACGAATTGTTTGTTGAAAATTTTGTGCTTTCAAAATAGTTGTTACAACAATCAAAACTAAAATAACTGTTATTTTTTTCATGACTTTGTTTTTTTTAGCAAAGTTCGGTTCAGATTTATAACTGATGTTACGTAAAAAGTTTCTCACAATGATTATTTCTCGTACTTCCTTCGTCAGCATAAACTCCGTCGCTAAGTATGCCAAGAAAAAATAATTTATTATTTTTTTTAAAAACTTTGCGAACTTATATGTAAGTAATTTCAATTAATACACCAATTGCTTTTATATAGCATGACTATAATAAGCACGCAATAAAAAAATCATAAATGATTTTTTTTTAGCCACTTTTTAACTTTGTGAACTTGGCGGCTTTGCGAGACAAATTTCTTACTTGCGTAACATGAGTTATAAGAATAAAATCATTTTCCGATAAAACGAAAAAAATACCAGATGAAATGGAAAAAAATCTCATAAAAGAAAGTCACTTTTAATTAATACTTCTGCGGAACAAATGTTTGTTCCTGCTTCGGTGGTCTTACATAATGCTCGTCCGATTTTCTCTCTGGAAGTTTAAAGGGTTTTGGCGTTAAATCTTTATATGGTATAAGCGATAACAAATGATTAATGCAATTTAATCTTGCACGTCGTTTATCATCAGCTTCAACCACATACCATGGCGATTGCTTAATATCGGTATAAGCAAACATATTATCTTTTGCATGTGAATATTCTACCCATTTGCTGCGTGATTCAACATCCATCGGACTAATTTTCCATCGTTTTAACGGGTTTTGAATTCTTTCCTGAAACCGTGTTTCTTGCTCTTTATTGCTGACAGAGAACCAATATTTTATCAAAATAATTCCCGAACGAATTAACATTCTTTCAAACTCGGGACAAGAACGTAAAAACTCTTCATATTCTTCTTTTGTGCAATATTCCATAACATGCTCTACTCCAGCTCTATTATACCAGCTTCTATCGAATAAAACAATTTCGCCACTAGCTGGAAGATGCGAAGCATATCTTTGAAAATACCATTGACCTTTTTCCTTTTCAGTAGGAATACCTAATGCCACAATACGGCATACACGTGGATTTAAACATTGAGAAATTGTTTTTATTACTCCGCCTTTACCGGCAGCATCGCGACCTTCAAATAACACTACTACTTTTAATTTCTTTTGTTTAACCCATTCCTGTAATTTAACAAGTTCAATATCAAGAGTTTCGAGAATTTCTTCAAAATCTTTTTTCTTGATTTTTTCTTTTGTTTTTACAGTAATATCGCCTTCTTTTGTGCGTTTAACCTGCTTTAGAGGTTTTTCTTTTTTTGATTTTTTTTGTTTAGCCATAGTTGAAAATTTTTTATATAAAGATAAAAATAATTATTTTTAAAAAATATTTTGTAACTAATCAGAGTCAAAGTTAATGTTTTTTTGTTAAATTCATTTTGTCACGCAAAGACGCAATGCTCGCAAAGTTTTAAGCTCGCAGAGTTAAAAAAATCATTTATGATTTTTTAATTGCGTGCTTAAATTGTGATTATAACTTAAACCATAAGCTTCTCATAATCATATTTTTGTTACTATATTTCTTTTTCTATTTTCATTGCGTTCTTTGCACCTTTGCGTGATAATTCTTATGGATACTGGATAGTTACATTTTTCATTTGGTTAAAGCTTTTATTGCAAGTGTATAAGAATATAATCCAAAGCCACTTATAGAACCCCAGCATTTGCTCCCTACTATCGAAAAATGACGAAAATCTTCCCGTGCAAAAATATTTGATAAATGAACTTCAATTACTTTACATGGTATTGAAGCAACTGCATCGGCAATGGCAACCGAAGTATGAGAATATCCACCGGCATTCAAAATTATTCCATCGCAACTAAATCCTTTTTCGTGCAATTTGTTAATAATTTCTCCTTCAACATTACTCTGATAATATTCTATTTCAATTTGAGTAAATTGTTTTTTTATATCACTTAAAAATTCTTTAAAAGATTTTTTACCATAAATTTCTGGTTCGCGTTTACCAAGTAAATTCAAATTTGGACCATTAATAATTACTAACTTCATATTTTCAAATGTTTGTTCAAATTTCGTTAATTTTTCTGAAATTCGCACAATATTATAATAAAAAAGTGAACTGGTTAATTGCCCAAAAAGAATTTAGAGAATATTTAAAGTTGGAAAAATCACTTTCCGAAAACTCAATTCTTGCTTACGAAAGAGATATCCAGCATCTTGTAAATTTTCTTATAGATAATTCATTAAATAAAAACCCTGAAGATATAGACTTAAAATTACTCGAAAAATTTATTAACCGGGTAAACGAAATTGGCATTAATCCCCGTTCACAAGCAAGAATGATTTCGGGAATAAGAGCTTTTTATAAATTTTTAATTTTAAGCGAGTTTATTGATGTTGACCCAACTGCACTTTTGGAAATGCCCCGTTTAGGCCGAAAACTTCCAACAGTTTTAAATATCGAAGAAATTGATGAGCTTATTTCGGCAATTGATTTAAGCAAAACAGAAGGACACAGAAATAAAGCAATTATTGAAACTCTTTACAGTTGTGGTTTACGTGTTTCGGAACTAATCGAGTTAAAAATTTCAAATTTATATTTCGATGAAGAATTTATTAAAGTAATTGGCAAAGGAAATAAGGAAAGATTAGTTCCTATAAGCAAAAAAGCCAGAAACGAAATTAAATTTTATTTCGAAAAATCAAGAAATCATCAAAAAATTCAGAAAGGATTTGAGAATTATGTTTTCCTAAACAGGCGCGGTAAAAAACTTACAAGAGTAATGATATTTACTATTATTAAAGGACTCGCAAAAATTATTGGATTGAAAAAAAATATTAGTCCACACACTTTCCGACACTCATTTGCAACTCATTTAGTAGAAGGCGGTGCCGATTTACGTGCAGTTCAGGAAATGCTTGGACATGAATCAATTATTACTACTGAAATTTATACGCATTTAGACCGTGAATATTTAAAAGATACGATTTTAAGGTTTCATCCACGTAAATAACTTACATCGTCATAGATTGCAACGAGGACGTTTTATTAAAAATTATTTATATTGTTATCGTAAATAATTATTTCATAAAAAAAATTTCAGATGTATAAATTTTTTTTGCAATTTTGACAGGTTTTAAAAATTCAAAATATCAATACAAACAAATTTTTATTTATGGCAAAAACTACAAAAAAAACATTATCAAAAACAAAAGAAAATAAATATGTTTACTTCTTTGGCGGTGGAAAAGCAGATGGCAAAGCCGACATGAAAAATCTTTTAGGCGGAAAAGGTGCAAATTTAGCCGAAATGGTTAACATTGGATTACCTGTTCCTGCTGGTTTTACAATTACTACCGAAGTTTGTACAGCTTATTACGAAAACAATAAAAAGTATCCAAAAGAATTAATTTCGCAAGTTGAAATAGCACATCAAAAAGTTGAAAAATTAATGGGAATGACATTTGGCGACAAAAACAATCCACTGCTTGTTTCGGTTCGTTCTGGTGCCAGAAGTTCAATGCCTGGAATGATGGACACTGTATTAAATGTAGGACTAAACGATATAACACGCGAAGGACTAATTAAAAAAACTAAAAACCCACGTTTTGTTTACGACTCACAACGTCGTCTTATTCAAATGTATGCAGACGTTGTTATGGAAAAAGCAGCAGGAATTGAACCTGCCGAAAGTAAAGGTGTTCGCCAACAATTAGAACATGAAATGTCGGCAATGATGAAAAAGAAAAAAGTTGATAGTGAAACTAAACTTTCAGCCGAAGATTTAAAAGAGCTTATTGTTATCTATAAAAAGAAAGTACAAGAAGTTTTGGGAAAACCTTTTCCTGAAGATGTTAAAGACCAATTGTGGGGTGCAATTGCTGCAGTATTCCAAAGTTGGAATGGCAGAAGAGCAATTTCTTATCGTAAAATTGAAGGAATTCCAGATTCATGGGGAACAGCAGTTAGTGTTCAATCAATGGTTTTTGGAAATATGGGCGAATCTTCAGCTACTGGTGTAGCTTTTACAAGAAATCCAGCTACCGGCGAAAATTATTTTTACGGCGAATGGCTCGCTAATGCACAAGGAGAAGATGTTGTTGCCGGTATTCGCACTCCAAACCCAATTAACGAAGTTGGAAAAACGGACCACACAAAACATTTAGTTTCTTTAGAAAAAGGAATGCCAAAAGTTTATAAAGATTTGAATAACATTCAGCAAAATCTCGAGAAACATTACCGCGATATGCTTGATATTGAATTTACAATTCAAGATGGAAATCTTTATATGTTACAGTGCAGGGTTGGAAAACGAAACGGACCGGCAGCAGTTAAAATGGCTTTAGACATGTACAAAGAAAAAAGAATTACCAAACAAGAAGTTGTTACACGTGTTACACCATCGCAATTAGACGAATTACTTCACCCGATTATTGACCCTAAAGCCGAAAAAACTGCAAAAGTAATTGGCAAGGGATTACCAGCGGGGCCTGGTGGTGCAACTGGTAAAGTTGTTTTCAATTCAGTTGACGCAGTAGCTTGGACAAAAAAAGGCGAAAAAGTAATATTAGTAAGAGAAGAAACAAATCCCGAAGATATTGACGGAATGAGAGCCGCAGAAGCAATTCTTACAGAAAGAGGAGGGATGACAAGTCATGCCGCATTAGTTGCACGTGGTTGGGGTAAATGCTGTATTGTTGGTGCAGGAAATATTTCGATTGATGTTAAAAACAAAACTGTAATTGCTTCAAACGGAACAAAATTAAAAGAAGGAGATTGGATTACTCTAAACGGCTCAAAAGGTATTGCATATATTGGACAATTACCAATGATAAAAGCTGCCGAAGAAAATAAAGACTTTACAGCTTTTATGAAAATTTGCGACGAAGTACGCACCCTTAAAATCAGAACAAATGCCGAAACTCCAGAAGATGCAGCAAAAGCCCGTGCATTTGGTGCCGAAGGAATAGGACTATTTAGAACCGAACACATGTTTTATGGTAAAAATTCAGACAAACCATTATTCTTACTTCGTAAAATGATAGTTTCGAAAACTGAAAAGGAAAGAAGAGCAGCCCTTAATGAACTTTTTCCCTTTGTTAAAGATGATATTAAAGCTACTCTAATTGCAATGGATAGTTATCCTGTAACATTTCGCACATTAGATCCACCACTTCATGAATTTGTTCCAAAAAACCCTGCCGGATGTGCAAAATTAGCAAAGAGTTTAAAAATATCGGAAAAAGAATTTAACGAAAGAGCAAACGCATTACACGAAAACAATCCAATGATGGGACATCGTGGAGTTCGTTTAGGAATAACATATCCGGAAATTACCGAAATGCAGGTTAGAGCAATTTTTGAAGCAACCGTTGAATTAATTAAAGCTAAAAAACACCCGTTCCCGGAAATAATGATTCCTGTAACTTGCGTTTTCACTGAATTAAAACACCAGTACGAACTTATAACAAAAATTTACAACGAAGTTTGCAAAAAATTTAAAGTAAAAGAAATTCCACATTTAATAGGTACAATGATTGAAATTCCAAGAGCTGCATTAACTGCTGATAAAATTGCCGAGTATGCACATTTTTTCTCATTTGGAACAAATGACTTAACACAAATGACTTATGGTTTTTCGCGCGATGATATAGCCGGATTTCTACCAGAATACATAGAAAAGAAAATTTTACCAATTGACCCTTTTCAGCAGATTGACCGCGATAGCGTTGGCGAACTGATGAAAATAGCTTGCGAAAAAGGTCGCTCAACTCGTAAAGATATTAAACTTGGAATTTGTGGCGAACATGGTGGTGAACCTAATTCTATTGAGTTCTGTCATAATTTAGGATTAAGCTATGTAAGCTGTTCTCCTTTTAGAGTTCCAATTGCACGTCTTGCAGCAGCACAAGCGGCAGTTAAATTTCCTAAAAAGAAAAAACAATTAAAAAAATAATTGATAAAAAAGTATTAAAAAAAACCCACCATCAAAAATTTGATGGTGGGTTTTTTATGATTATGTAGTTCGTTATTAAACCAATAACCAGAAACTATAAACCAGAAACTAAATTATTTTATTCCCAATTTTGTTTTTACTAATGAAATTATATCATCAGCATCTTTTGGCCAATACAAAAGCGTACCGGTACCAGTATCAAAAACATAAGTATAACCATTTTCTTTTGATACATCTTCGATAGCTTTTTTTGCTTTCTCAATAATTGGTTTTAACAATTCCGATTCTTTTTTTTGTAGTTCCTGCTGTGCATTTGTTTGAAAAGTTTGAATACGCTGTTGCATGGCTGTTAACTCTTCTTCCTTTGTTTTTTTAACAACATCAGTTAAAGTAGCTTGATTTGCCTGATAATCGGTATATTTTTTTTCGAGTTCATCTTGCATTGCTACTAACTGATCTTCTAATTGTTTAGAATAATCCTGTAAAGTTTTTTGAGCAACATCTCTTTCTGGCATCAAAGCAAATAAGTCGTTTGAATTTAAATGTCCAAACTTTAATTTAGCTTGCGAAAAGCCCGAAGCACTATAAAGAAAAAGTGCAATTAATACTGTTAATCCTAATTTTTTCATAATTATAAATTATTATTATTTTAATTTTTGTGCAAATATATAAATTAATTTGAAATTACTCTGCAGAAAAAAAATTGCCACGAATTTACTCACTTTTTTTTTATTTTATCAGTGTTCGTGAAATCGCTTCGCTAAGTTCACGAATTTGTTTTTTTGTAACTAATCAGAGTCAAAGTTAATTTGATTTTTTATTTAACATACAAGTTCTTCTCTCAAATATTATGTCACGCAAAGCTCGCAATGCCCGCAAAGTTTTATGCCCGCAAAGTTAAAAAAAATCATTAATGATTTTTTTCATTGCGTGCTTACAGCGTGTTTACTATTCAAACCATAAAATCTCATAGTCATTTTTTCTTTTTACTTATTATAATTTTCTATATTAACCCTGTTGGATACCAATTTTTATTTTCATACCACATTTCTATAGGAATTATATAACGGGGTGAATTTCGAACTTTGCGACTTTGCGTGACAATTTTTACGCATACTGATAGTTACGTTTTTTTTTAATTTTTAATTCGTGAAATTAGTAACACTTTCTTTATGATTGGTACTTAGTGCTTATGAATAGTTACATTAATTTTTATAACCCAACTTTTTTAAAACTTCATCACTTTTATCGAGTTTTGGGTCGGTATAAAGCATATTTAAACTTCCTGCTGTATCAAAAATTATCGCATAATTTCCTTCACTTGCAATATCTTTAACTGCATTAAACACTTCATCCTGAATTGGTTTTACAAGTTCCTGACGTTTTTTATACAAATCGCCTTCTTTACCAAAATATTTTTTCTGAAGGTCTTTTGCTTCTTTTTCTTTAGCAACAATATCGTTTTCTCGTTTATTCCTCATTTCTTCTGTTAAAAGAACTTTTTCGGCTTGAAAATCTTTATACATCTTATCTATTTGTGTATAAATTGTCTCAATTTCTTTTTGCCAGTCAACCGATATTTTATCTAACTGAGCTTGTGCTGCCTGATACGATGGTATATTTTTTAAAATATAATCAGTATCAACATAACCTAATTTTTGCGACTGTGCAATGGAAGCATATATTCCTAATGTGCTTACCATAATAATTAAAAAAAACTTTTTCATAATTGACATATTTTATTAGTTAATATTATTTAAAAATTTTGTCCGATAATAAAATGAAACTGACTTTTGTTTTCACCTGGTCTTGCAGCTTCGTCAAAACCATAACCCCAATCAACGCCCAATTTACCAAACATAGGCAAAAAAATTCTAATTCCAACTCCTGCTGAGCGTTTAACATCAAAAGGTTTAAATTCTTCGAACTTATTCCAGCTATTTCCACCTTCGGCAAATGTAAGTAAATATAATGTAGCATTTGGGTTTAATGATAAAGGATAACGAACTTCGAATGAAAATTTATCATAAATATTACCTCCGTTAAGCGGCGATATTGAACCATTGCCATAACCACGTAGTGATATTGTTTCTTTTCCGTACAAATTATATGATACTAATCCATCGCCTCCCATATTATATCCTTCAAAAGGTGAAGGTCCGTAATCTTTATTATAAATTCCTAAAAACCCAAATTCAACTTTTGTACTTAATACCAAATCTCCTGCCAATTTTGTAATATAATTTGAATTAAATGTCCATTTATGATATTCAATCCATTTATACTTCTCTTTATCAGTCATATTTATATAATCTCTTCCGCTTAACAACGAGTAGGGAGGAGTTAACTGTAAAGATAAAGATACTAAAGAACCTTTACGAGGATAAATAGGCTGGTCAATTGAGCTTCTATTAAAAGTTGTTCTAAAGCTAATATTTCGTGAATTACCATCGGAGAAAGAGAATAAAGAGCCGTAACTATAATTTTTAAGTATATAGTTTTGAAAACTAAGTTCGTTGAATAGTGAAAAATAGTCATCGGGCCATTTTAATCGTCTTCCAAACCCTATAGAAACACCAAAAATATCCATAGCTTGTCGTTTATCATCACTTTTTTTTAAACCATTAGATTGAACAGTATAATAAGTAGATAATGATAAAGAATGTGGTTTTTTTCCGCCTAACCATGGTTCAACAAAAGATGCAGAATATGCCTGATAATAAATTCCATTTGTTTGTGCTCTAACGCTTAACCGTTGTCCATCACCCGAAGGAAGTGGTTGCCATGCTTCTTTTTTAAAAAAGTTTTTTGCACTAAAATTATTAAAAGTTACTCCAAGTGTACCAACAACCATTCTTGCTCCCCAGCCACCCGAAAGTTCAATCTGGTCGGATGGTTTTTCTTCAACAACATACTCAATATCAACAGTACCATCAGAAGGATTAGGTGAAGGTTTTACGTCCATTTTTTCAGGGTCAAAATAACCTAAAGTTGCCAATTCACGCTGTGTACGTATAATGTCGGCTCTGCTAAATAATTCACCAGGTTTTGTAAAAATTTCGCGACGAATAACATGTTCATTGGTTTTTGTATTGCCTGTAATAGTAATTCTGTTAATTGTAGCTTGTTTCCCTTCGTAAACTCGTAACTCTAAATCTATAGAATCGTTAATTATTTGTGTTTCTACTGGAGTAATAGAAAAAAACAAGTAACCATTATCAAGATATAACGAACTTAAACTGTTTTGGTCAACAAATAATCTTTGTTCGAGTATTGATTGGTCGTAAATATCACCACTTTTAATTCCTAAAAACTGGGTTAAAGTATCAGAATTGTACTTAGTATTACCAACCCATGTAATATTTCTAAAATAATATTTAGTTCCATGTTCTAACCAAATTTTAACACCTAAAGTTTTTCTTCCAGTAGTGTAAACAGAGTCTTTAGTAATAACGGCATCTCTATAACCATGTTCGTTAAGTTTATCAATAACTTTTTTCTTATCATCCTGGTATTTAGCTTCAATATATCTTGAGTTTTTAAATAAACGATACCAATGTTTAATTTTTGTGTCTTTCATTGCAGAACGTAACTTAACATTACCGGAAGTTTTAAAAAACAAAAATTTATTTTTTTTAAGTGATGTGTTTTCGTTATTTGCTAATTTTTTTTCTTTAACAATATCGCTGCCTATTATTTGAATGTTACTGATTTTTACTCTATCATTCTTTGTTATATCAATGTACAATATTACATGATTTGCTATTGTAGTGTCGTCTTTTTGCTTTATGTTAACTAGAGTATTATAAAAACCTTTTTCGATATAAAAATTTCTGATAATGTTTTTAGCATTAAGTAATATGTTATCATTTACCTGATTGCCTTTTACAAGTTTTATTTTTTCGCGTAAATCGTCAGCATCACTTTTTGATATTCCGGTAAATGAAAATTTACTTAACCGTGGTTTTTCCTGAAGATAAATTTCAAGAAAAACTGTTTTATTTACAATCTTTGCAATATCAATTTTTATTTCAGAAAAAAGTCCCTGGTCCCAAAGTTTTTTAACTGCATTTGTTACTTCTTCGCCCGGAACATTGATAGTATCACCAACTTGCAAACCAGTTATATTAATTAGTATGCTTTCGTCTAAATATTTTAACCCGCTTATAGTTATTCCACCAAGTTCGTATGTTTTTGGTAACTTATAATCAATGCTAATACTATCTGAAAAAGCAATTTGCCCGAAAGTGATTTTATTAGTAAAAAATAAACTTATAAAAAAAATTATATATATATAAATTTTTACCATTGTTACTGTTGATTTTTAATTTGCTCACTAATTAATCCAAACCGTCTTTCTCTTTTTTGATAATCGTTAATTGCTTTATAAAAATCTTCTTTAGTAAAATCGGGCCAAAGTGTATCGGTAAAATACAATTCGGTGTATGCTAATTGATAAAGTAAAAAATTACTGATTCTATATTCGCCACTTGTACGAATTAATAGTTCCGGGTCGGGAATTTCGCTTGTTGTAAGATATTTATTAAAAGTAATTTCATCAATTTCATCGGGATTTAAAATATTATTTTTAACATCTTTTGCAATGTTTTTAACAGCATTATTTATTTCCCAACGTGAACTATAGCTAAGTGCTAAAACTAAAGTAAGTCCGGTATTTTTTGATGTAATATCAATAGTTTTCTGTAATTCTTTTCTAACATTATTTGGTAATTGTAAAATGTTACCAATTGCAAGAAGTCTGATATTGTTTTTAGTTAAAGTGTTAAGTTCTTTGTGAATTGTAGAAATCAACAAACCCATAAGTGCATCAACTTCAACTTTGGGGCGATTCCAATTCTCTGTAGAAAATGCATAAAGTGTTAAATATTTAATTCCTAATTCAGCCGATGCTTCAACTACATCAGTTACAGCTTTAACTCCGTTTTGATGCCCAAAAATACGGATACCGCCTTTCTTTTTAGCCCATCTGCCATTGCCATCCATAATAATAGCAACGTGGCGTGGTAATTTTTTTATATCTATATGTTCTTTGTAATTCATTTAATGGTATGCGTTGCAAGGGACACCAGATGATTTAAATTGATAAGTAACAAATAATCCGAAAAACGAATACCAATCGCGCTGATGAAAATACCCGGTTTGTTTATCAAGCAAGTAGCTATTTTCTACAGAAGTTGTAGGCATATTCCTGTACCACACAACTCTATCAATACCATCTGTAAATGTTTTTCTGAAAGTCCATTCAATACCCATTCCAATACGTGGCATAAAATTAAATTTGAAACCAACACCAAAAGGAATAGCGGGCTGATATGGTTGTAGAGCATAAGGAGCTATAAAAAAAGTTCCTCCAATATTAACATAAGGAGTAAAATTATTTTTTTTATCGCCAATTCTATAAGGCAAAAAGTTTAATTCAATTTGACCAGTTGTTTCAACAACAGGAGTATTAAAAGAAAATTTTCTATATTGCTGGTATTTATATTTAAAATCTAAATCATCGCCCGAAAGCCCACCGCCATAAATGCTGGCTCTTAAAGCCCATCGGGAATTCAAATTATATCTCATTAATCCGCCATAAGCATAGTGAGCATAATAAAATTGTTGGGAGGCATTTAAATCGCCTAAATAATAAGAAGTTCCGCCAAACAAACCAAAATCAAGGTTTTTTTGAGCAGTTACAGTATAAACTGAACCGAACAAAGCACAAATAATAATTGTTCGTTTAACTAACATAATATTTCTAAAATAATTAGAATTTTGGTAAACCGCTTCGTGCGGTCTTTAATTTATAAGTAACGTTAATTGTTAAAAAAGCGTATGAATCTCTTGCTTTAGAATGTGTATCTGAATGTCCGTCGAGGTAATCAGTTGTGGTATAACGTTGTCCAAATTCAAAACCTAATGTTGTTCTTCTGTTCATTGCGTATTTAAAGCCCAGTCCAATAGGAAAAACCATATTAAAACGATGAAATGGCTGATTTTTGTTTGATTTTACAATGTGATTTATTTTTGGGTTAAATAAAACACCACCAAAACCTAAAAAGACATAAGTATTTACATAAGTAAATTTAAAACGCTGAATATTTCGGAAAGTATATCTTGTTCCTAATCTTTCTTTTAATATAGAATATTCGAATTGCAAACTTGGTTCAAATAACCCTGAAGAAAAAGTAACATTTCTATTAGCGCGACCGGGAGCTTCGGTAAAAATATCACTTCCATAAATACGTCCATAAATAAGATTAAGCTTTAAAGCCATTTTTTCCTGAACTTTATATCTAATGCCCGCAACTATGTGATAACGAGTTGCTTTCATATCTATATCGCTCATAAAATGAGTACCATCTTTATTTGCACCACCAAGGTCTCCGAAGAAATTAGATGGTCCAATGCCTCCGAGTACTTCGTATCTTGTACGTTTCCATCGCTGAGCATTTGTAATAACAGGCATTAAAACAATAAGCAATAGAAAAATATATAATATTTTAAATTTCATTATTATCTGAATTTAGGCATTCCCTGCCTTGTTGTATATAGTTTTACTGATACATTAATAAGCATAAACATATAAGAATCTTTATCTTTAGCATCACCTCTTTGTTGGTATGCTGCTGTCCAACCTGAATTTGTGCCATCAGACGGGTCGGCTAAATAAGCGGCGACATCGCCTTTTGCGTCTTTTATCATTGTATTATCAAAATAAGTAGTGCTAACATCGTCAATATAATCGGTAAAAGTTTTGCGAACACCAAATTCCAAGCCAACATTCCAACGGCGGTTTAAGCCATACTTAAAACCAATCCCATAAGGAATAGCAACTGAAAACCGAGAATATTTTTTTCGGGTTGGGACAAGTCCTTGACCTTCGGTACCTAATGGTTGTAAAGCATGCCAAGAACTTCCAATTTTTCCTTTAGGATTATAATAAAAACCTCCAACTCCTATAAAGAAGTATGTGTTTGTTTTAAAACCTTTAATACCTCTAACTCTTCTTAAATTATAGCGATGTCCTTGTTTTTCGCGAATTATTGAGTATTCGAATTGAGTAGAAAATTCAATAATTGGTGATTTAAAATTCAAATTCCGATACGAACGGTAAAGTTCATCTGTTAATTTATCGTCGCCACGAAGAAAACCATAGCTAAACATTGTTTTATCAGCAAAATTTTCGGTTATTCTGTATCTTAACCCCAAACTTATTAATGGACGTGTCATAGAAAATTCGAGGTCTTTAAGAAAGTTTGTACCCACCTGGTTTGCTCCGCCTAATTCGCCCAAAAAGTTTGTAGCTCCTAATCCAAAAAAAGCTTCATAACGCATACGTTTCCACCTTGATGTTGCTTGTGAAAAAGCTGAATTACAATAAATTATAAGCATAGATATGATGAATAATACTCTCATTCTTTTTTTAAAATAATAATTTTTAAAAAATTCAAAATTATAAATAATTTATTTCAATACAAATATAAATATGATTATTTAACAAACAAATTGCAAAACATAACTAGTAAAATTATGTAAGTATTTTAATTTCTGGCATCTACGCCCCACATTAATTTTTGCCTTAAAGTAGAAAAAAAATTATTATCAGGACATTGCAGAATTTTAATAGAGAAACTTGATTTTTTAATAGTTAATTCGGCTGATGAATCTATCGCTATTGAACGATGGTCGAGAGATATAAGACAATTTTCGGTACGACTTTGAATAGTAAGTTTTATAATGTAATTATCGGGAATAACCATTGGGCGGGCATTTAAGTTGTGAGGTGCTATTGGGCTAATAACAAAACCATTAGCATCGGGCAATAAAATTGGACCACCAACACTTAACGAATAGGCAGTTGAACCGGTTGAAGTAGAAACAATTAATCCATCTGCACGATAACAGTTCAGAAAATTTTCATTTAACGAGGCATTTATTTCAATCATTGAAGAAGTATCTAACTTATGTACAGTTATATCGTTAAGTGCAAAATTAAAATCGGGAAATAAAGGTGACGGGCTTGTTAGTTCCAATAAATAACGGGATTCGATATTATAATTTCCTTCAAAAATTGAATTTATTGAAGCTTCTATTTCATTTTTCGAAATATTAGTTAAAAAGCCGAGCCGTCCACTATTAATTCCAACTATTGGTATGTTTAATGTTCTGACAATAGTTACAGCTTCAAGAAAAGTTCCATCGCCACCAACACAAATCATTAAATCAATATCGGGATTTAAATCGTAAAAACATGTATAAGTCCCATTTACATTAAGTATTTTTGAAAATTCTTCATCAATATTTTCTAAAAACGTTTTGTAAATATATATTTCGACTTTTTCTTCAATTAATTTGTTGCATAAAATTAAAAAATACCCGAAAAATTCGGGTTTTATTTTATTACCAAACAGAGCAATTTTTTTAATCATTTTTGTAAATTTAAAATGGTGCGTTAAAATGCAAAAATAAACCTTTTTCTCCAAATTTATTAAATGAATATTCGAACCGCAAAACAATATCGTAATATGTAACAAAGTCAATTCCAATACCGTAACCATACAATAATTCATTTGAATGAGGCATATTTATATTCAAATTGTTTACTACATAGCCAGCATCAAAGTTGAAACTTGTATAAAATGCAAAATGAAATTTAGTAAATTTTTCGGCTTTTATTTTTTTAATATGCCAGATATGCGGTTTAATTAATTGGTATCTGAATGAATTGCTAGATAATACAAAACCATTTCCATCAATAACATAAAGTTCCATTCCTTTAGTAAAATTACTATATCCAAAAGCGTGTGAAAACAAGTAAGTATAATCTTTTAAATTTGAATATTCGGCTTGAGCGGCTGTAGAGAGAAAAAATCTTTCGGAAAGTTGAAAATATTTGCTTGCTTTTACATTAACTGTATAATAGTTAATTTCATCAGGCAAAATACCAAAACCTGTTTTCGACAAAAATATTGAAGTATAATATCCTTTTAAGGGATAATAATTCGAGTTTCTTTTGTCGCGTGTAAACGCATAAGACATAAACATAAATTGAGTTTTATTTTTGTTATCCCAGATGAATTGCGGATTTACTTTAAACAAAGTATCGGTAATAAAATAATTATTATATGCAATTTCTAAATTATGTTTATTATAAATTTCGGGACGATAAGTAAAACTTATTGTTGACGAAGAATTTTGATAGTTATAATTATCGGTATAAAAATAAACCGGACGGTTTTCGAAAGTTGAAAATGCAAGTTTTCGTTGCTTGTAATATAAAAATTTAACTTCAACTCCCAACTTTTGTTTTTCCCCAATTCCAGGAATAGAATATGCAAACCCATATTGTTCGCGAAATCCTCTTCTAAAAACAATTCGCAAAAGTTCATTTCTGCCTCTAAAATTTTGCTGAGCCAAAAAAAGCCCATAATTTATTTTATCAAAATCTCTGTCATAAAACCACGAATTAAAATTTCTTGAAGCTTGTTCAAATATAGGAATGGGCCACAAGTACCATCTTTCAACTAATTTAATAGATATTTTTATTGAGTCATTTCTTGTTTCAAATGTATCAATATCGGCAAAATTAAAAAGAGAAGTGTTTAAAATATTTTCTTTTGCAATTTTTAACTGTTCAGTAATGTTTTCAGATTTAAGTGTATCTCCAACTTTAAAAGGCAATTCGCGAAAAATAATTTTTGGATGAGTTTTTTTATTTCCCGAAAGAGCTATTTTGCAAATCCGATAACTATCGGATTTATATGTTTGCGAAAAAGTAAATATTGGTAACAAAAGTAAAATTAAAAGACGCATTGTTCAGATGTTCAAAAAACGCATAAATTCGTCAAACCGATTCTGATATAAATTATTTAAATCGTTATCTTCCATATACGAAGCTTGTACAATATAATTATACCTGTAAAAAGATTGTAAAATTCTTGATGCGTCGTTAGTATTTAGTTTAATTGTTACATTAATTTTCATTGAATTTTCGGAATCTGAAACATACAAACTTAATATTTTACAATTCTCACTTTCAACAATCTGCGATATTTCGGACAACGAATAATCATTAACATTTAACTCTAAAATAATTATTGCACCATGTTTATCAACGGCGGTTAATTTAGCAAAGCCCTGTAACAAATCATGCAAAGTTATAAGTCCCAGATATTCTTTCTTGTTGTTGAGTACTGGAATAACGGTAAGTTTGTGTTGTGCAACTAACTCAATTACTTCGTAAATATGTTGTTCTTCGGTAACAAAAGGACTAAATAATGAAAGTTTATGGTTGCCAATTGGCTCATCGGGCATATTTAAGTCGTAAATATCTGTATCGGAAATTAATCCCAAAAACTCTTTGTTATTAACGATCGGCAAGTGCGATATTCTGAATATTTCCATCCAATTTAAAGCATGACCACCTGTATCGGAGGTTTTTAAAGCTGGCACTACATCGGAAATCAAATTTTTTGCATTCATAATATTTTAATAACTAATCTTGTCAAAGTTAATATGATTTTTCGTTAAACTCATACAATATTTCCTGTAAAAATTATTTCCCGTAAAGACGCAATGCTCGCAAAGTATTAAGCTCGCAGAGTTAAAAAAATAATTTATGATTTTTTTCTATAATGTTAATAAATAACTTTGCAAAAAAAACCATGGCAAGATTGAGCGTAAATATAAATAAAATTGCAACAATACGAAATGCTAGAGGTGGAAATAATCCCGATGTGCTAAAAGTTGCTTTAGATTGCGAAAATTTTGGAGCTCAGGGAATAACTGTTCATCCACGCCCCGATGAGCGTCACATAAGAATCAGCGATGTTTATTTATTAAAAGAAAATATTAAAACTGAATTTAATATTGAGGGTTATCCAAGCAAATATTTTATTAAAATGGTAATTGAAGTAAATCCTGCTCAGGTAACTTTAGTTCCCGATGCCCACGATGCCATTACATCAAATTCGGGTTGGGATACTAAAAAAAATAAAGAATTTTTAACTGAAATTATTTCAGAATTCCAAAAAAATGGAATAAGAACTTCAATTTTTGTTGATACTAATTTGCAAAATATTGAATATGCAAAACTAATAAATACCGACAGGATAGAACTTTATACCGAACCCTACGCTACAAATTATTTATTGAATAAAGAAAACGCAATAAAGCCATTTGTTATTGCTGCAAATTATGCAAACAAGCTCGGTTTGGGTTTAAATGCCGGACACGATTTAAGTTTAATTAATTTAAAATATTTTAATAACAAAATTCCCAATTTACTTGAAGTTTCTATCGGGCATGCACTTATATGCGATGCTTTGTATTATGGATTAGAAAAAACTATAAAAATGTATTTGGGGGAATTATAAAAAAAGTTTAAAAAAGTTTATTGTTCTTTACGAAATACGAATTATACGAATATACGAATAAAATATTGTTCTATGTTCAAAAAAGTTTAAAAAAGTTTAAAAATGTTCATTGTTCACTGGTTTTTCTCAATCCTATCAATCTTTTCTTCTCAATCTTGTTTCCTCAACCTCAACCTCAACCTCAACCTCAACCTCAACCTCAACCTCAACCTCAACCTCAACCTCAACCTCAACCTCAACCTCAACCTCAACCTCAAATATAATCAATCCTATCAATCTTTTCTTCCCAATCTTGTCTTCTCAACCTTGTCTTGAATTTAGCATTTACTGTTTATCGTTTTATGAAATTCGTCTAACGCTTGATAAAGCATAACCTGCGACCTGAAAATTTTATCTCTCTTGTGAATTTTCTTAAAATTATTCAACAATTTTTCGTCTAAAATCCTGGCTTTTACATTTTCTTTAAAACTTGTATCAAAAATTAACCTGATTTGCTGTTGAATTTGTTTACTGTAAACTGGACAAACAACTTCAACCCGGCGGTCAATATTACGTGTCATTAAATCGGCAGATGAAAGGAAATATTTTTCGTCGCCTCCATTACAAAATATAAAAAAGCGGCTATGTTCTAAGTAATTATCAACAATTCCAATAGCTTCAATTTTAGAATTGCTATCAATTTTCATTGAAAACATTCCTCTGATATTTAGTTTTATTACGACACCAGCTTTTTCGGCTTTATAAAGCAGAGCAATGATTTCATTATCAACTAAATTATTTAATTTTAAATGAATATAAGCAGGAACACCTTTTTTAGTATTTTCTATTTCAGTAACAATAAGTTTGTTAAGTTTTTGTCTTGCATTAAAGGGCGAAACAAACAAATGATAAAACTGTTCTTTTTGATAAGTTCGGGTAAAAAATTCAAAAACTTTAATTACTTCTTTAGTTATTTTTCTGTCGGCAGTCATTAACATTGTGTCAATATATAGTTTTGCAGTTGATTCGTTAAAATTACCAGTACCAACACATGCAATATATTCATTATTTCTTCCTTCGGTTCGCTCAATAAGACATAATTTGGCATGAACTTTTAAACCGGGTACTCCATAAAGAACCTTTACACCTTCTTCGCGAAGTTCACTTCCGTACTTAATGTTAGCTTCTTCATCAAAACGGGCTTGCAGTTCGAGTAAAGCGGTTACGTGTTTACCATTACGCACTGCATTTATTAATGCACTAACAACATTTGAGTTATTAGCAAGACGATAAAGAGTAACTTTTATTGATTTTACTTTTGGGTCGATTGATGCTTCTCTAAGTAGATTAATGAAATAATTAAACGAATAATATGGAAAATAGAGTAAAATATCATTTTTTACAATACTTCGTATTATTGATTTTCCGGGTTCAATAAATGGATGTTGCAATGGAGAATATGAAATTTTTGATAGTTCTTTCATCCCAAAATCCGGAAGTGCTAACAAATCTTTAAAATTATGATAACGCTCGCCGGGAATTATAGCGTCATCGTTTTGTAAATTCATTTTTTTCATTAAAAGTTTTAACAAATATGACGGCATATTTTCGTCGTAAATAAAACGAACAGGGTCTCCTTCTTTTCTTTTTTGCAATCCACGTTCAACATTGTTAATATAACTTTCCGAAATATCGTCGGTAATATCAAGTTCGGCATCGCGGGTAACTTTTATAGTATATGCGTTAATTTCCTTAAAATTAAACATATAAAAAATATTAGGTAAGCCAAACCGAATAATATCGTCAATAAATATCAAATATTTTTTATTATTATTTTCGGGTAAAATAACAAATCGCTGAAGAACATCAGATGGAATTTTTATAAGGGCATTTATATATCGCGATTTTTTTTCCTGTAATTTAATGGTAACAGCGAGATAAACCATATCGTCTTCGAGTGGTGGAAATTCGTTTATTTGGTCAATCATTACGGGCATAATATGCTGGCGGAGTTTATTTAAAAAATACTCTTGTACAAATTGTTTATGTTTTTCGTTCAAATGTTGTTCGTTTACTAAAATAATATTATGTTTTGATAATTCGGAAAGTATTGAACGATATGTTTTTTCGAAAAAATACTGTTGATCAATAACTGTTTCCTGAATTTTTTTAAGAATATTTGAAGGTTCGTAACCTAATATTTTTTTAGCTTTTGAACCGAGCTGATTCAGGCGTTTTAATGTTGCAACTCTAACTCTAAAAAATTCATCCAAATTATTAGAATAAATTCCAAGAAATTTTATTCGTTCGAATAATGGGTTCGAGTTGTCTGACGCTTCTTGTAAAACTCTTTCGTTAAATGAAAGCCAGCTTATTTCTTTTGGTATAATGTTACATTTCATCTGTTTATATTTTTTAGTTTATTGATACTCAATTTATTATATTTTTCAGATTGATGTAGATTGATGTAGATTGATGTAGATTGAAGAAGATTGATAGGATTGATGAAGACGTTCTCCAATCTTGTCTTCTCAATCTATTCAATCTTGTTTTTCCAATCCTTTCAGTCCTTCTTCTCAATCTTGTTTTCTCAATCTTTTTCAATCTCATCACTTAACCTCAACCGCTAATATAATCATTCCCTTGTGTGTCTTTAAATAGTCGTGGATGTTTCATCTGTTTATATTTTATTAAGTGGTTTATATATAGTAGTTTAAAGTTTTTGGTTTGAAGTTGTAAAAACCCGAAACCCGAAACTTGAAACCCGAAACTTGAAACTTTTTAATTTATAATCATTCCCTTGTGTGTCTTTATTTAGTCGTGGATGTTTCATGTGTTTATATTTTTGTTAGTGTTTCATTATTAATTACTTATATTTCTTAAATACACGACCTGACAGGAACTTCGTAACCTGTCAGGATGTGTAACAATTATTCGCTAATCCTTGTTCGATATTTTTTAAATATAATCATTCCCTTGTGTGTCTTTATATAGTCGTGGATGTTTCATCTGTTTTTTTTATTAAAACTCAAATTGAATAGATTGAAGATGATTGATATGATTGAATAGATTGAATGGATTGATATCGCTTTCAATTTCATCAATCTTTTCAATCTTGCCTTCTCAATCTTTTTCAATCTTGTTTTCTCAATCTTTTAATTTACTAGGGTTAATAAAAAGTTTAAGTTCTGAATTTAATTTATTTGCAAATTTCCAATTTTCTGATGATATTTCAAAATAAGCGACTGCACATTTTGGGAACGAATAAATTTTTCCATCGCTTAAATTAAATACAATTTCGGTTAACATAGGGTTATGACCAAAAATCCAGATATTATTTTCGTTGGAATATTTTGTTTCTAAAAATTCTACAAATTGTTTAAATGTATAGTAATTATATAAAAAGGTATGAGTGCAAATATTTTCTGGTAACAAATTAAAATATTTTGAAAATATTTCGGCGGTTTGTAATGCACGAGGTGCCTCACTCGATATAAATTTTATATTTTCTGATGATGGGAGCGGAATAGAGTTTGCAATTTTTTGTGCAAGTTTAATTCCGCTTGATGTTAATGTACGTTCAAAGTCGTTGTTATATTCATCTTCTGCTTTTGAGTGACGGATTAAAACAAGAGTTTTCATTTAATAAATTTATAGTTTATGGTTTCATGTTTATAGTTTCGGGTTTACTATTCACTGATTATAGTTCCAAAGCTTCGGAACTTGTTTTGTAAACCTTAAACCCTAAACTTCAAACTTTCTTTTTTATGTTTTAAGTTTTTTCTTTTTAGCAGCAGGAAATAAAACATTATTCAAAATTAATCTGTATCCTGATGAATTTGGGTACAAATCGAGATTAGTTGCAGGGTCGTAAACATAATGCTGATAATCTTCGGGGTCATGCCCTCCGTAAAAAGTCCATGTACCTTTACCAAGTTCACCATGAATATAACGGGCTTCGTTTGCCGATTTGTTTTCGCCCATTATTAAAACATTCGATTTTATAAAATCTTTATTATAGGCAGTAGTTTGCCCCATAAAACCTTTAATCATATTATCGTGATTTTGACATAACATTGAAGGAACAGGGTCCCATTTTGCCGAAAATTCAAATAAAGTAAAGTAGTCGTTTTCTTTAGGTATTTTGCGTGTTGTTGAAACATCAATATTTGAAAATTCGTATTCATACGGATTTTTACTTATTGTATAATCTTTAAAAGCAAAGGTTTTACTAAAATCTAATTTTTTTTGGGCATTTGGGTTAGCAGGGTCGCCATCAAAAGGCGAATCGCAAATATCAACTCCTTCGGCAGCAAGAGCAATATCGTAAGAATCTGTTGCAGAACACATTGCAAACAAAAAACCACCATTACTCACATATTCTTTTATTGATTTTGCAACAAATAATTTAAGTTCGGAAACTTTCGAGAACCCAAATTTTTTAGCTGTTTCTTCGTTTCTGGCAACATCATCTTTATACCATTGTGCATTTTGATATGCTCCCCAAAATTTGCCATATTGTCCTGTAAAATCTTCGTGATGTAAATGAAGCCAATCATATTTTTTTAAATCGCCTCTGATAATTTCTTCATCATAAACAATATCGTAAGGAATTTCGGCATAAGTAAGTACAAGCATAACAGCATCGTCCCAAGGAAGTTTGTTTGGTGGTGCATAAACAGCAACTTTTGGTGCTTTTTCGAGTTTTATTGCATCCATATTTACTTCGGGAGTAGCTATTTCGTTAAGTATTTGTGATTCCTGTACATCTGCTAATATTTCATAAGAAACATTACGCACAACACATTCGTTTTGAATTTCTTTATGATTTTCGACAAGAAAACTACCACCACGGTAATTTAATAACCATTGAACTTCCATTCCGTTTTGCAACATCCAATACGTGATTCCATAAGCTTTCAGATGATTATTTTGATTTTCATCCATTGGAATTAAAATATAAGATGCACTTACTTTTACTGCAAAAAACAGTATAATAAAAAATATGAAAATACTTTTAAACATCAGATACATAAATATTTTACAAATATAATAAATTATCCACGACCTAAATGTCGTGGAAATTATAATTAACAAATATTAAAACCTTAAATCGCAAATCCTAAATCCTAAATTCTTAGTAAGGTGCTTTGTTTTCATCTTCAAAAGAGCGGTTGCTTTCTAATTTTGTTATATCTGTATTAGGTTTAGTGTTCATTTTTGAAGGCATTACAACGCTCTGCGATTGAATATCGAAATCTGATGGCGAACTAAAATTATCCCAGTCGGTAAACTTTGCTGTAGTATCAGTAAATTTAAGTTTCACATCGCAAACAGCTCCGTTACGGTGTTTTGCAATTATTATTTGTGCCAAACCATGTGTTGAAACATTATCGTCGTCGAAATCTATTCCTGCTTTTTCGGGACGATGTATAAAAATTACAATATCGGAATCTTGCTCAATAGCACCCGATTCGCGAAGGTCGGAAAGTTGTGGACGTTTAGTACCCGAACGTGTTTCGACAGAACGGTTTAATTGCGATAATGCAATAATTGGAACATTAAGGTCTTTTGCCAATGCTTTTAGAGAACGTGAAATTGTGCTTACTTCCTGTTCACGAGTTCCTTTGTTATCGCTTGGCGAGCTCATTAATTGCAAATAATCAATAATAATTAGTTTTACATTATGTTGAGCAACTAAACGGCGGGCTTTAGAACGAAGTTCAAATATCGAAATTGCAGGAGTGTCATCAATAAAAATTTGGCAATTTTCGAGTGTTTTAATTTTTTTATCTAAAATTGTCCATTCATGCGGTTGCAATTTTCCGTTTCTTATAGAAGTTGAATCTATTTCGGTTTCGGCAACTATCAGACGATTAACAAGCTGCACTGATGACATTTCGAGACTAAAAAATCCAACAGCTTGTTTATGCTCTACTGCAATATTGCGAGCCATTGAAAGAACAAAAGCAGTTTTACCCATACTTGGGCGGGCAGCAATAATAACTAAATCAGATGGTTGCCAACCAGAAGTAATTCTGTCAATACTTGTAAATCCTGATGGAACACCACTTAAACCGTCTTCTCTTTGGCTTGCTTCTTTTAATCTGTCGATTGCTTCTCTTAAAACTTCATCAATTTGTCGGGTTTCGCGTTTAATGGTTCCATCGCTAAGCCCAAATATTTGATTTTGACTATAATCTAACAAATCATCAACATCTTCTTCGTCGTCGAAAGCTTTTCTTTCTATTTCGGTAGCAATACGAATTAACTCGCGCTGAATAAATTTTTGTGCAATTATTCTTGCATGAAACTCTGCATGAGCTGCCGAAGCAACTCTTCCTGTGAGCTTTGTTAAATATAAAGCACCTCCTATTTCGTTAAGCTTTTTTACTTTAACTAATTCATCTCTAACCGTTAAAATATCAATAGGTTTCATTTCTTTATATAACGATGAAATTGCTTCAAAAACAATTCTATTTATTTCGCTATAAAAATATTCGGGTTTTAAAACATTAAACGCCTCATTTGCCGCATCTTTATCAATCATTATTGCACCAAGTATAGCTTCTTCAAGCTCTAATGCCTGTGGTGGAATTTTTCCCAAACTCGAATCAGTTAATACTTTGTTTTGAGTTTTATATTTTTTTTCGGTCATATCAATATTTTAATTTTCAAATTTAGGTATTGATTTTCAATTATGCTTTAAAAAATAAAATTTGTTTTTTAACAATTAATTGTTTGAAATTGGTTGAAAAATTCCGAACTTTATAGTTTGAAATTAAATATTATTAAAAATGAAGCATCTTTATTGAAAATCAATATTTACCACAACCCTAAAGGGAGCATTGATTTTCAAAGATTTTCGTTTAAGGATTGCGAGTATTTTTTTTCGAATTTTTAAATAAAGTTGTTTTTTCGGCAATATAAATATGAACTCAACATTAAAAAATACTATAATTTTTACTAATGTATTGTTTTTTACATTAATGCTATTAATTGTTGGTTGTAGAAAAGAAAAAAAGAATGATGCACCAATTATTACAGTATCGTTACCACAAGCAGAAATCACGTTAAATGCTATTGATAGCGTTAGAGTAAAAACTACAATTAACGATGATTTTGGTCCATTAACAATTTCGATATATGTTACCGATGCTCAAATGCAAGTACTTACAACGAAGCTTATAAGAACAACAACTGAAAATAAAATTGCTCTTGATGAGCTTTACTTCTTCTCTAACAAATATTTACAATCGGGAATTTATTATTTGGTTGTAAACGCAAACGACGGAAAAAATAATGTTAATAACTTTATTAAAATACATATTTTAGAAATTCCTAAAATTTTACTTTCGGTTTATGTTGGAGTAAAAGATGCAACCGGAACAAGAATATTTTGTAGCGATAGTTTGATGAATTTTAATGAGCTCGGGTTTATTTCTTCAAATATTATTAGCGGATGCGTAAATAGTTACTCTCAACAAATATATTTTTTAACCGACGATGGAAGTTTTATTTGTTACTCGTTAAGTAATTTTCAGTTCGATTGGCAAAAAAACGGACTTTTTACACCTAACCATTTAAAAAAAGGCGAAATAAAAGAATTTTCTTTTTTGACTTATGTTACCAATGGAAATGGATTTATTTATGGATACGATAATACAGGTGCTGTTAGAAAATTATATGCTATCAATAATGGAGCTCCCTATAATTTTAATTTTATTGATAATTATATATTGACAAGCGTTGAAGATAATGGAACAAATAATAAATCGGTTCAGGCATATATACAATCGGGCGGATTGTTAACAAAATACATTACAAATTTTTTACCTCAAACAATATTGCCATATTCGAATAAAACAGCTATGGTATTTGCCCAAAACCAAAGCAATGTTGAATTATATACTTATAACTTTGAAATTAATTACTTGCATAGTTTTGGAAACCCTTATGTTGGAATTTTTCATTCTGCAATAGAAACACCCGACGAACAATATTTATTATCGGTTGGTAATGAAATAAATGTTATAGAAAAAATTTATGGTAACTCAACTCCCTATGCAATTGGCAAACGTGCCGACATATTAAAATTCGAAAGTTTATCGGATTTGTTATATGCAACTGACAGCAACATAATAACAATATACAATTACCCAACTTCTTCAATAAATTTTACCTATAATTTTAATGATAAGGTATTGTTTTTTGATTTTAGGTATAATAAATAAGTTTTGTCTCTATATTAACCTATACTTTGAATTATCATAATTTGAGTTTTTGTTTGGAGCATTGTGGTTACTCACCTATTATGTCGCAAGCGTTCGCATGTGACAGAAGGAAAATGAAATTTCGCCCAAGCGAACACTTGAGAGATTAGGAGTACTGATTGTTATTCTATTTTTTCAAAAATCATCTGGTTAGTATTAGTTAACCACCTTTTAAAATTATAGTAATAAGTGTCCATATATACAGAGTATTGGTTCCATATCAATAAATTATCCTTGGTAATTCCGGTAAATGCGGTTCCTGAAGTAGTTCTAAGTTTATTATAAATCAACAAATATCGTCCATTTAAAATTTTGTAATGTCTTGAAATCTTGCGTTGATACACTTTTGAATCTTTCGTTTTAACGTAAAGCTTTAATTTAGAATCAGTAAAATGAGCAAGTACATCATCGGAATCATCATTTTTAATTAGTTTACTTGTTCGATGAAATGTTGAATCTTTAAAACTTACAGAATCCTTATATTGAATTGTCCTACAACATTTTATTCTCCAAAGACCTATTATTTCATTAGAATTTTTTAATGAAATTGATGTATCTATTTGCACGAATGGTCTAGCAGATGGGAAACACCAATATTCTTGTTTTATTTCGTCCTTGGTTGACATTCCAATTTGATTGCTACTGACTTCCTGAGGTATATCATTAATCATTTTGTTAAAGTCAGGTAACCAATCATTAAAATTTAATCTTGGTGCAATTATCATATAGTCAATATTAGGACAATTATGATTTATAGGTTTATTGTTAACTTTTAAAGTCAAATCTTTTGGAGCTACGCAAGAAAATGCAATTATCAATATCAATAATAAAATAAAAATTAATCTCATAATACTAAAAAAAAACTATAATTCGGAGTTGTAATCAAATAGTATCCAACGGCAGTCTTTCCAATGCCTGTTTTAAAAAATATTAATCAAATATAAAACAACTAAACGAGAATAAAAAATATTTTTTTGAGTAATGCACAATTAATATTGATAATAAAAAGTATTATTGAGTCTGGTCTAAAAAGATTAAATTTCGTTTTTCAGCAATTTTTTGCTTTTAATCCCTAAATGGAATTTTATTTTCAACATTTTTCCTTTAGAACTTGTCTCGCATTTAATGCGGTAGTTTAGAGTATAAAATATTGAAAATCTTTTAATAGAATGCTTTTTAAACCAGACTCATTAATTTTTCGAATATCTTTGAGCTTCAATAGATTTTTGATAGTAATAATTGGCTTTAACAGTGTAGTTATGAAATTTAAAATACTTGCTTAAACTTTCGCACCTTTTATAATTCTGTGGATTTTTTTCAATTGCCTTTTCCCAATTTTCAATTGCATTAATTGTATCTTTCTTCGAAATATAATAATACCCTAATCCAATATATGGGACATCGGTAACAGAATCATAAGCAAGCATTTGTTCGCAAACTAACTTAGCACTATCGGGCTTATTTAATCCTAAATTCAAGTAATTAATGCAACTTTTTAGAGGAGAATAAAAATAATATTTTTCAAGACAAAAGAGAAAGAAAAATCTTCCCCTTTGTCCTGATGGATAAATGTTAATTTTGCCCTCTCCTCGTCAAAAAAAAGTTGCAATATGAAACATATAACCGAAGAACAAAGGTACACAATTTCAGTAATGAAAAAGCAAAATTACTCACAAAAAGAAATTTCAAAAGCAATTGGTAAAGACAAATCCGTTGTAAGTCGTGAGTTAAAACGTAACTGTGATAAGCGAAATGGCAGTTATGACCATAATTTAGCCCAACGCAAGTATGAGCAAAGCGAATAATCTATATTTGGGTGAGGTAACAATGAACAATGAACTTTTTTGAACTAAAAAACCCGAAACTAAAAAAACCTTTTCAAACTTTAAACAATAAAGTTGGAGCTTATTGATTGATAGTTATATACCTTATTAATTATATCGGCAAATAAATCGGCAATGGTTATTACTTTAATTTTTGGTGATTGTTGTTTAAGTGGGATGGAGTCACTTACAATAACTTCAGTAATTACTGAATTGTTTATTCTTTCATAAGCTTTACCTGAGAAGACAGGGTGTGTAGCTACAACTCTAATACTTTTAGCACCTTTGTTCATCATCATTTCAGATGCCAAACAAATTGTACCGGCAGTATCAATCATATCGTCAACAATAATCACATTTTTGTTTTCGATTTCGCCAATTACAGTAATATGTTCAATAACATTGGCTTGTTTTCGAAGTTTGTAACATACTGCCATTTCGGTTCCTAAAAATCTCGAATACGCATTTGCTCTTTTAGTTCCGCCCATATCGGGTGCAGCAACAACCATATCAGTTAAATTTAAACTTTTAACATAAGGCACAAAAATAGTTGAAGCATAAATATGGTCAACGTGCATATTAAAAAAACCCTGAATTTGGTCGGCATGCAAATCCATTGTCATTATACGGTCAACACCAGATGCATTTAACATATCGGCAACTAATTTTGCTCCAATAGAAACACGAGGTTTATCTTTTCTATCCTGACGAGCCCAACCAAAATATGGCACAACTGCAATTACTTCGTGTGCCGATGCTCTTTTTGCAGCATCTGCCATTAGCAACAATTCCATTAAATTTTCGACGGGAGGAAATGTTGATTGGATTATAAATACTTTACAACCTCTAACTGTTTCTTCGAATGATGGTTGAAACTCACCGTCGCTAAAAACAGTAACAGTTGATTTTCCTAATTCAGAACCAAATTTTTGTGCTATTTTTTCGGCAATATATTTTGATTCGCGTCCGGCAAAAAATTTTACAGGAGATTTTCCAGTGCTCATGATTATTTTTTTTGAAGTTCGACAAAATTAACAAAAATATTAAAGAACATATTTTTTATTTGAAAGATTTATTATAATCCCATTCTTTAATCGTATTCTCAATAATATTAAGTATTTCCCCTCTCCCATCTTTTGTTTTTGATGATGAAATAATGATATCAGGAATTATTTCCCATGTTTTTTTTAATTCAGCTTTCAATAGTTTAAAGTTGTTTTGCACTTTTAATTTAGAAACCTTGTCAGTTTTAGTTAAAATAATAACAAAAGGAATTTCTAAAGCGCCTAAACTATTAATAAATTGTATATCGTTTTTTTGTGGCTCTAACCGGGAATCAACCAAAACAAATAAACAAGCAAGATTTTCTCTTTTTGCAAGATAATCGCTTATAAAATTATTCCAGTTTTTTATTTCGGTTTTAGATGCTGAGGCATATCCGTATCCTGGCAAATCAACCAAATACCAGTTGTTATTTATTAAAAAATGATTTATTAGTCGTGTCTTACCTGGTTTTGCTGCTGTTTTTGCAAGCGATGTTCTGTTTACCAGCATATTAATTAACGACGATTTTCCAACATTTGAACGACCAATAAAAGCAAATTCCGGAAAATTAGTATTCGGGCATAATTCGAGCGAAGGGCTGCTTTTTGTAAATTCGGCTGATTTTATAATCATAATTATTTTATATAAACTTCTAAAACTTTTGCATTTTTAATAGGCTGCAATGTTAGTTCTTTTAATTCAGCAGGGATTAAAATTGTTTCGCCAATTTTTAGTGTTTCAATTTTTTCGTTATAACAAATTGAAACATTTCCTTCTAAACACATATAAATAACAAATGAATCAATATTGTTGTAATCTTTTTGTAATGGTTTATCTAATTCAATTATATTTGTTGTAAAATATTCGCATTCAACAACATTAGAGCTAACATTTTTATTTGCTTTATAATTTTCACGTGGGTTTTTACAATGTTCGAAATTTATTGCACCCAAAGCAAGTTCGGTATGTAATTCGCGTGAGTTTCCTTGAGCATCGAGTCTATCCCAATCGTAAATTCTATAAGTAACGTCAGATGTCTGCTGAATCTCGGCTAACAAAATGCCTGAGCCAATAGCATGTACTCTACCAGCTGGAATAAAAAACACATTACCCGATTTAACTTTTTCAACATTTAAAATGTTTTTTAAAGTTTTATCTTCGAGATGCTTTAAATATATTTCTTTGTTAATTGTTTTGTTAAAACCAGAAATAAGCTCTGCTCCTTCATCAGCCTGAATAATATACCACATTTCAGTTTTACCAAAAGCATGATGTCTTTCTACTGCTAATTTATCATCAGGATGAACTTGAATTGATAAAACATCATTTGCATCAATAAATTTGATTAATAATGGAAATTCTATTCCGAATTTTTCGTAAACTTTTTCGCCTAATAAATCGGACATGTAAATTTCAATAATTTCTGATAAAGTATTTCCTTCAAGAAACCCATTTGCTACAACCGACACATCACCTTCAACGCCTGACAATTCCCACGACTCGCCACAATTTGGTAAAGCACCAAAATCTTTATTTAAAATAGTTTTTAATTTGTTACCACCCCAAATTTTGTCTTTATATATGGGTTTAAATTTTAACGGATACAACATTTTTGATTTAGGATTAAGGATTTACGATTCAAATTAATAATTTAAGAAAAATATTAATCGGAAAAATTAAAGAACTATAATGATATTAATGAATTTCCTTTTAAACCTCTTATATGTGAACCTGAAACATGATTATTTGTAATGTATTTTATCAAATAAATATTATTTTTAATTGAAAAAATATAAACCATGTTGTACGTTTATTTGGTTTGTAAAAAATATAAAACAAATTTTTACCATATCTGTTAAAATATTTGGGTGCAACTTTTTTTGATTTTACAAAAATATTATTTTCAATATAGTTAATAATTTCAGAAACATATTCATCTGAAGTTTCAAAAAAAGAAAAATATTCTTTATTAAATAAAATATTTACTAATTCAAATAAATATTCTTCAACTTCAGGTTCGTAAATAACTTTCATTTATTAAATAATTTTTTTAACCGGGGACGTAATCTGTTCATTAATTCTTCACCTGTAATTCCGCGTTTACAACCCTCTTCGAACTCTTTATCAAACTCACTTTCCTCGATTGCTCCTACTTTATGTAATAGTTCAATTGCCTCAGGATGTTTTTTTAAATTAAAACGCGCATAAGCCAAATGACCTTTTCTGTCTTTTTCAATTTGAATACCTGCAATTCGTGTCATAATTATTGTGTTTTTGTTTCCGGTACAAATATAGGAATAAATTCGCTTAAAAACGAAAATTTTAAGCTCAAATTTTCGTAATTTTTTTTATCAACCCAATAGGTGGGGTGAATTAAATCTATTTTTTGTTTCCCCCTACTTTTTCTTACTCACCACCTTTAAATTCCCCCTCTCTACGTATAGAGAGGGGGCAGGGGGTGAGTCAAATAAGGACGAAATCAGATTTTTTCATTATTTCCTAACTCATTAATAATCACTAATTTTAAAAATATAAATTTTACAGATTAAACACCCCACCCAATAGGGCATTTAAATTTCAATAATTTACGATTTAAACGAAATAATCAACTGAAGATTTTGCAACTGAATATAGTTTATTAAATTCAATAAGTTTTTGATGTGCAGGGTGGTTTTTATAAGTTTCCAAATCTTGTAAATTTTTAAAATCAACCGTTAACACAATATCATACGACCATGGTAAATCAACAATATTAATTCCAACTTCTAATTTTATAATTTCAGTAATTTGAGTTTTTAAGCTTTCGATTTTAGCTTTTAAAATTTCAGCAGCTTTTTGATGTTCAGTATTACTTGCAAATTCTTTTAATTTGAACATTATTATATGACGTAACATAATAGTGGTTTTATTAAAGGTTTATTGCAGTTTTTAAAAGTTTATATCCCGAGCTGCTTATTTTAATTTTTTCGTTATTGTTAAGAACTGCAATGTGACTGTCTTTATCGTAGTATTCTACCCTTTGAATTGTCTCAACATTTAATATATAAGTTCTGTGAATTCTAATAAATTTTGATGTATTAAGATGAGTTTCAAAATACTTCATAGTTTTTTCTTTCAAAAAATTACCTGCTTTGGTATGTAATTTTACATAGTCGCCATCTGCCTCAAAATAATAAATATCTTCAACAGGAATTACCTGAATTTTTGAACCGGAACGAACAGCTATCCTTTCCATTTTAATATAGCCAGGTTCCAATGCATTAATCGCAGAATTAATTATAGGTTGTGTATTTTGATTTTGAGAAATTTTTTCAATAGCTTTTTTTACAGCATTAGCAAAACGATCTGAACTAAACGGTTTCAATAAATAATCAATTGCATTAGCTTCAAAAGCTTTAACTGCATATTGATTAAATGCTGTAGTAAAGATAATTGCAGGTTTATGTTCCAATAATTCTAAAATTTCTAATCCTGTAAGTTTTGGCATTTGAATATCAAGAAAAACCAAATGTGGTTTAATATCATTTATTGCTTTTAAGCCACTAAATCCATCTGAAAATGTTCCTATAATTGAAATTTCAGGAAACGATTTTAAATAATGCAACAATAATTCAGTTGCAGGTTTTTCATCTTCAATAATAATCGCTTTTATATCCATATTATTAGTTTTGAGGTATCTGCAATTCAACAGTAAATGTATTATTTTCTTTATAAATTTTTAATAAATTATTTTGTTGAAACATTAGTTTTAACCTTTCGCTAATATTTTTAATTCCCATCCCGGTACCTTCTCTTGATTTAGCTTCTGGCTCAAAATTATTTATTATTTTAATTTTAAGTACTCCTTTTTCTGAAACACAATTTGTGTTAATTATAATTTCTTCTGTGCTTTCATATACACCATGCTTTACTGCATTTTCATATAGTGGTTGCAAAATCATTGCTGGAACAAGTTTCTCAAGACAATTATCTGAAATATTAAATTTGTGTTGTAATTTGTTACCAAATCTAATTTGTTCAATTTCCAGGTATCGTTTGGCATTTTCAATTTCTTTTTTCAATGAAACAAAACTACCAGAATCTTGTGAAATGGAGTATCTTAAAAAATCAGAAAGTTTTATAATCATTTCCTGAGCTTTTATTGGATTAGTTATAGTTAAGGAGCTAATAGAATTTAGAGAGTTAAATAAAAAATGAGGATTTATCTGTGATTTTAATAAGTCTAATTCTGTGGTTCTGATGATTTCGTTTAATCGTGCTTCGTTTAAAGAACGTTCTTGCAAGTCGTTATAATAATTTATAATGTAATAGATTAAAATTAGAATTGAGTAATAAAATATTCCACTAATAACCCTCCAGGGTATTGCTGTAGAAAGAAATTTATCGTATTGCAAATTATTTCCAGTGAATAATGAGAGAATAAAATCGCCAAGTGATATCCATATTAAAAGAAGTAATGTAGCTGAAGTAACATGAGTAATAATACCATTTAACATAGGTGATTTATTGTAGCGAGAATAAGCAACAATATACCATAATGACAATCCAAAAAGAGCAAATAATATATTGAAAATCAATCCGTCAATTATAGAAAAAGTAATGAGGATATTATAAAAAAACGATAAAACAGCTACATGGATAGCTGTTACCATTATCCATGCACCTGCATATAAAATAAAATGTTGAATACTTTTAAAAAAGGGATGGTTCATTTGTTATTAATTACGACTTTATTTCTCCACCGCCAAAAACAACACTTCCTTTAATTATAAGTGTTTTGCTATTATCAATCTGCTGACTACTGGCTCCAAATCTTTTATCTGAAAAGGCACCCATAATAGAAGAAACCTGAATCTGTACTCTCCAGTTTGAAGGAACAATTATTTCAACTCCACCAAATACACACGCAATATCAAGATAATTTTCCTGATCAGAGAGTGTTGTTCGGGTAAGGTCAATTTTTGAACCTGCAAAAACATTAGATATTTTTCCACCTTTAAAATTACATTGCTGAATAACTCTGTTACTGCTTCCAAAAACATTAGATTCGTCAATTACTCCTTCTTCTAATTTACTTCCCGATTTGATATGACCACGATGTGTAAATGAATTAAATAAAGTGCGTTTTAAAATAATTACAACTCCAATCATAATGAGTAATAACGGCCAAAATAGATGAATGAAATTAAAATGGAATTCAATTAATCTGGGAAGAAAAAAGAAAGTTCCAATTGAAGTTAAAATAACTCCTGCCCAAAATGAAGAACGTTCGAAAAAATTTGCTAATCCAAGTGCAATTAATAATACTGGCCAGGTAAATATTAAATGTTTATAAGCAGGGTCAAGTATGCCTGTATTAAAACCAAGTAACAATAATCCAGCAGTTAAAATTATAAATCCGATAATAATCTTTTTCATGCGTTTTTGTTTTGAACAAAAATAAGTTGTTGTTTCCATAAATTTAAATTTTTTATTGATTTTATTTAATGAGACAAACTTACAATCGTTTAAAAAGCTACAAAAGATAAAATCTTTAAACAAAAACTTTTTCACGATAAACAAAGGAAAAAAGGAGTTTAATTCATTAAAATATAATTTAGAATAGACTTAAAAAAATCTTTATTAAAAAGTAAGATAAAATAAAAAAACCGTCTGAAAAATTCAAACGGTTTTTCTCTTGTTAAAAAACTGATGTATTAAAAAGAGAAAGAAAGTCCTGCTGACCAGGGATAAACCTCTGGACCTTCGTTACTCTTGAGAAGGGAAGACAAACTATAGTTTACAAACACTGAAACTCCATTGTAACCTAAACGACCAGTTAATGCATAAGTAATTGGTGATAAATGAAAATCTTCGCGTTGCTTTTCTTTATTTTCGTTTCCATTAATATCAAAAACTTGTTTTGTGTGTGTGCCTATTCTTAAGCCGCCAATAATACCGCCGGATAAATGAACAATATCTTCATGTCCGTTAACGGGCAATTGAAATTCGAGTAACAATGGAATTGTTAAATATGTAACAACCATTTTATTTTTTTGAAATTTTAATACAGTATCAGTGTAAGATGTTAATTTAGCAGAATCACCAATTAAACTAATATTTTTATCGAATCTATAATTGTTAAATTGCAAACCAGCACCAGTAACTAATCCAATATGTTTTTTAATTATACCAATATTAAATTCTGCAAAATTTAAACTGAAAGTCCACGACTTTGCCTGATTTAAGTTTAAAAACTGGTCGGTACTATTAAGCGAAAACGAATTATTATTATTTAAAAATCCGTTTAAGCCAATGTCAAATCCACCCCAATGCCCATCAAATTTATTCTTTTCGCAAGAATCGTTATCGTCTGAATTAATTGTATCACCATTTTCAATTTTTACCAATGCATCTTTATCAGAAATAATAATAATGGTGCTTTTACCTATCTTAAAAGTTGTTGTGTCCTTTTTTTCCTGAGCAAATAGCGTAGAAATAAAAAGAACTGCTGCTAAAATTACTGTAAGCTTTTTCATTTTTTTTAAATTTAATTTTTTGTTCTTCAATTTTGTTGTATGACGAAATGGTTTTTAAAAAAGTTACAAAAAAATAAATATAGCCCTAAGAAATTTCAATCACATATTGTTAGCCCATGATGTCAGGATGAGTAACAAGTTATATTTCGAGAACCTCATAATAGCTGATTTTTTTTATGAATTCTAATTTCAACAGTCGTTGATTTTGAATAAAACACTGAAATGTACAGACTCTATTTGAAAGTTTCAACAGCTTTTAAAGCTTCATCAAGAAATAGTTTTACTCGTTCTACAGAAGATGCTTCGGCATATATGCGAAGTAGGGGTTCGGTTCCCGAAGGACGAATCATGAGCCATTCGTTTTCATTAATAAAATATTTATAACCGTCGAGAGTTTCAACACGTTGCACTTTTAATTCGCCAAATTGTTTAAACGAATTGTTTTTACACGCCTGAATTACATCTTTTTTAAGTTTTTCTTCTATTCTTAAATCGTTTCGGCTGTAAAAGAATGTTCCGGTAATATTATAAACTTCATTAATTATTTGCGAAATGTTTTTATTTGTTTCATTCATAAATTGCCATATTGTTAATCCCATCCATATACCATCGCGTTCGGGAATATGACCTTTGCAGGTAATTCCACCGGATTCTTCGCCTCCAACCAAAACATCATCGTGTAACATTACTTTACAAATATCTTTAAATCCAATATGTACACGTTGTACAGGAATGTTATATTTTTTGCAAAGTTTTTCAATTTTAACAGAACTCGAAAATCCTGTAACAACCTTTCCTTTAAGTTTTTTATATTCGGTAAGATAATATATAAGTATTAAAATTATGAGGTGCGAGTTTATATAATTTCCATTGTTATCGTAAAGTGCAATGCGGTCGGCATCGCCATCAACAGCAAGTCCGCAATCAATATTACCACTATCAGAAATAAAGTTGCTTAATTCTAATAAATTTTTATGCAATGGTTCAGGCGGAACTCCATTAAATGAAGGGTTATTTTCGCAATGTAAAAGTGCTATATCGGGAAAGAGTTTTCTCATAACATTTTGCCCGGCACCATACATCGCATCGAAAGCAAAATTAAATTTTGATTTGCGAAGTGCTTCAATATCAAAATTATTGTAAACATGTTTAATGTATAATTCTTCTAAATCAACTTCTTTAATAAATCCTGTTTTAATAAAATCTTCGAATTTTAATGAATCTAAAATAAGTCCATGTTCTTCATGAATAATTGTTTCAATTTCTTTTGTGCTATCTTCTAAAAGCGGTCCGCCATATTCGCCTTTTAATTTATACCCGTTGTAATCGGGAGGATTGTGACTTGCAGTAATCATAACACCAATTTGTGCAAATTGTTTTACAACTGCCAGCGATACAGCAGGTGTAGAAACCTGACAATCAGATATTAAAACTTTTATTTCGTACTTAGCCAATACTTTAGCAACAGTTTGAGCAAACATTTTTCCTCCAAAACGAAAATCGTAACCAATTACTGCGGTAGGATTTTTATATTTTTGATTAAGCCATGCAGCAACTGCAACGCTAACACGAGCAACATTATCTTCGGTAAAATCTTTAGCAATAATTGCTCTCCAGCCGTCGGTTCCAAATTTTATTTTTGTCATAATTATATTTTTTATTCTCTACAAAACGCTTTCTCACAAATCAGATTATTTGTTATTTAACAATATTTGTTGTTAATTGTTTATTGTTTTATTTCTTACTGTTAACTTCTAACTTTGTTCTTTGTCATTTTATATTTCGTTTATTTAATGCGTTTTGATATTTTGCAGCATTTTTCAGATGTTCGGCTCCGGTTTTTGCAAAATTATGATAACCCGAAAAATCTTCTTTTGCACAAAAATAAATATAAGGATGTTTTTTATAATTTAAAACTGCATCTATAGATTTTTGCCATGGGATACAAATTGGTCCAGGTGGCAATCCTTCACGCAAATATGTGTTATAAGGCGAATCGTATTCGAGATGTTTTTTTAAAACACGCCGTATTGTAAAGTCTCCAACTGCAAAAATTACTGTTGGGTCGGCTTGTAGTCTCATTCCTTTATGTAAACGATTAACATAAACTCCTGCAATAACAGGCATCTCATCAGCTTTGTACGTTTCCTGCTGAACAATTGATGCTAATATTGAAACTTCGGTTTGTGTCATTCGAGCGTCATTTGCCTGTTGTTGTCTTTCGTTAGTCCAAAATGTTTTATATTCTTTTGCCATTCGCGAAAAAAAATCTTCGGCAGATGTATTCCAATAAAATTCGTAAGTGTTTGGTATAAACAACACAAGAATATTTTCTTTATTAAACCCATATTCGTTCGAAAATGAATTGCTATTAAGCAAATCCATTACAGAACAGGAATCGGCTTCGAGATTGTTTCCTATTTTTTGTGCTAACTCTTCTTTAGTACGAAAACCACGAATAACAATATTTACAGGTTCTTGTTTGCCGGCTCTTAAAAGATTAATAAGTTCATTGTTGCTCATTTTGTTATTAAGCTTGTATTTTCCTGGTTTTATATGATTAGTGTAGTTTTTTTGCTCGGCAAGCCATTCAAAAGATGAGAAGTCTAACAAAATACCATTTTCGGATAATATTTTTAACAAATCGTTGAAATTTGAGCCAGTTGGAATATATAAATATATTTTGCTATTTGTTGTTTTTATATTAGGATAGTATATTTTTTTATAGTAAGAATAGCCAGTTATTCCACCAACTATAAGCAATAACAAAAAAACACTTAAAACTATTTTAAGTATAAAACGCTTTTTCGATTTTTTCTTTTTCTTTGCCATAAAAAATGAATTGCAAAGATAAGATGTTTTCCTTTTTTTAATGATATTATTTTAGTCAATTATTAACTTGATTTTTGTGATTTTTATCAATAGACATCTTTGTTGCAAAATTAATATGTATATTGCCATGACCTTTAGGTTGAAAATAATCTATATATTGCCACGACCTTTAGGTCGTGGAATATTAAAATAAATAACATGGCTTTAGCCAAAACAATATTATTTTCAAACTTTCCGAAAGTTAACTCGGCTTGTGGCTTGGCAAACTTTCGGAAAGTTAACCGATGAATATAATGAAATTTTGAAATTACACGGATTTAGTAAAAATATTTTGGCTAAAGCCGCTTCTCCTCTTCACAATTCAATCCACGACCTTCCTTCGACTTCGCTCAGGATGACAGGTCGTGGCAATAAATGGTCATGGCATCCGATAGCTATCGGATTAAAAATTTAATTGGAAAGATGTCTAATGAATAGTTACTATCAATTTACAAAATGTTTATATTATTATAATTTTGTTCGTTGTTTATTTTTTTACCGTCTGATGTATATAAAAACTCGATTATACCTTTGTAATGTTCAGTAATTTTTCCACGCACCATTTTTAAAGTAGAGTTCATAAAATGATTTTCTTCGGTAAACGGCTCATTTATAATTGCAAAAGTTGCAGGAAGCCATCTTTGAGGAAACATGTCGGGATATTTTCCTTCATTTTTATATTCATCTAATTCTTTGTGTATAATGTTAATTGCAAATTTCTGTCCATCAATATTTTTTAAACTTAAGTTATTTTTTTCTAATTCTGAAATTATTGCTGTTTTGTTAGGAACAATGAGTACAACGGTATATTGATTTTGATTATTATATAGCATACATTGAGCAATAAATTTTGAGTTTTCAACAATTGCTTCTTCAATTCCTTCAGGGCTATATTTTTCTCCATCGTTGGAAATTAACAAGCTTTTAAACCTTCCTAATACATATAAAAATCCATCAATATCTAAATAGCCCATATCGCCTGTATAAAGCCATCCGTTTTTTAAAGTTTCTGATGTAGCTTTTTCGTTTTTCCAATAACCGAACATAACGTTTTCGCCTTTTACTACAATTTCACCTTTTTGCCCAATAGGCAAAGAATTTCCTTTTTCGTCGCATATTTTAAGCTCAAGATTTTTAACAAGAAAACCTGATGTTCCCATTTTATGCTTTTTCATTGAGTTAGCTGAAATAATTGGTGCTGCTTCGGATAATCCATACCCTTGGAACATAGGCATTTTGAGTGCATAAAAAAATCTTTGCAATTCAATATCGAGTAATGCACCACCACCAATAAAAAATTGTAAATTTCCACCAAAGCCCTCTCTTATTTTTGAAAAAATAATTTTATCGTAAATGGCATACATTATTTTATTGAAAAGTTGAAATCCTTTACCTTTCGACCAACCATCACCATTATATTTATATGCTACCTTTAAAGCTTTATTAAACAATTTTTCCACTTTCGGTCCCTTTGCTTTAATTCCGTTTTCAATATTTTTTTTAAAATTCTTTGCTAAAGCAGGTACACTCATTAAAACATAAGGTTTAACCTCTTTAATATTAATTGGAATATTTTTTATTGTTTCGGTTGGAGTATTTCCGACTTGAATTGATGCGATACTTGCTCCATAAGCCATAAATGCGTATATGCCAGCAGTATGTGCAAATGAATGGTCCCAAGGAAGAATTAACAACGTTCTAAAATGTTCTTCGATTTTCATTAAAGAGCATGCCTGTTCTACGTTTGCAGTATAATTCCGATGTGATAAAATTATTCCTTTTGGGTCGGCAGTTGTGCCCGATGTGTAACAAATATTTGCATAATCATTTTCATTAACTGATTGCCATCTCTCATCAAAACTTGTTCTGTTATTTGTTAAATATTCGTTCCCATATTTATTTATTTCGGAAAAATGGATTTCTTTTACATTTTCTAAATTAATATCATCTAAAACAATTACTTTTTCAACATTTGTTAATTGATTTATTAATTTTCTTATTTTATGAATATGATTTTTTGAAACAATTATATACTTTGTTTCAGAATGTTCTATTCTAAACATTAATTCTGATAATTCATCTAATTTTACAGATAATGGAACATTTACACCGCCAGCATATAAAATTCCAAGTTCAGAAATTACCCAGGCATTTCGCCCTTCTGATAATAATGCAATTCTATCACCTTTTTTAATACCTAACGCAATTAATCCTGCAGCAAAAATATAAACTTGCTCTCTAACTTTAATGTAAGTTGCTGGTTCGTATTTGTCATTTATTTTTTCAAGTAAATATGTATTGTTTGAAAATTTATTTACACTTTCTTCAAATAAATTAATAATAGTTTTCATGCGTATTTAATAGGTATGTTATCTTTATTATAAAATTAATAATACAAATATAAATTATTAAATATAAATCTTTTAAATTTTTTTAATTAAAATTACACTTTATTATTTTGATTAAAAATATGATTATTGCTAAAGAACTTAAAAAAACAAATATATCGGAATATTTAATTTACATGTTCCAAATTGAAGATTTAATTAGAAGTAATTCATGCGATTTCGATAAATTAAATCAAAATCTTTTAACAAAATACAAACAACCTGAAAATGTTTTATCTGAAATAAAAAAATGGTATAAGGCACTTTGCCGAATGATGAACGAAGAAAAACTACAAAATACAGGACATTTACAATTTGTTGTAAACCAAATTAATGAACTTACAGATTTTCATTTTCGTTTAATTGAATTATCTGATGATGAGAACTATATAAAACTTTTTAAAATTGCTGCTCCCGATATTCAGCAATTAAGAAATAAAATACCATCGAAACCAAGCTCGGATATTGAAGTTTTGCTTTACGCACTTTACACATTAATGATTATGCGATTAAAAAAAACAGCCATTACTGCCCAAACACTTGAAGCAATGACAAATTTCAGTAATTTATTAGCATATTTATCTGCAAAATATAAAAATTATGAAGCTGGTGAAATTGAAATATAAAACACATTAAAAAATTTAAGTTAATTACTTAAAATTTTTAAATCTTCAAGGTATTAGATCAAATAGCCAATTAATCTTTAACACAACGTACAGAAAACCCATCTTTCTTACTGATGTTGAGTCTGTTTACATTATTGTAAAGGTAGTATGCGTCCCTGAACCATGCATTGGAAATATTGCTTTCAGTAGAACTCCACCAGAGACCATAGTTTCCAACGTTATAAAATGACCCATTGTCGTATCGGTAGCCACCAGGTAGTGCAGTAAAGCCTGTTTCATTTGTTGCTCCAGTGTTGGGACTTTCCCAGTGAGTTGTTCCGGTTTCTTTTAGTTTACCTCCTGCAACAGATTCCCCTCCCAAATAGGTCGTTAGCACTGACCACTCTGCATCAGTGGGCATATGCCATCCAGTGGGGCAAATATTATGCACATCGGCAACAGCATACCAATTATAAAGCTTACCGTAAGTATCGGAATTAGAAGAAAGGTTGCTGTTATCACAGTATGCCCCTGTTGTAAGATTACTCCATGCGGTATTATCAGTTACATTTGGAATGGTTGTACCATCACGGTATTTTGTTGTTTTTAAATTTTCAGCCATCCATACTTGTGTACCAATAGTAATAGTATTATATACATTGCCATCAATGTCGGTTACAGTATTTACGCTTTCTTGTAGTGTTGTTAACGACATAGCACTACCATATCCTGTACCTGCACTGTTAGTGGCATAAGCTCTTACATAATAAGTAGTATTGGCGGTTAAGCCAGTCATATCACTTGTAAAACTGCCTGCACCAGTGCCATCGGTGGTTTTACTGTCGGTAATTGTAGGAGTTTGTCCAGTGCTCCAACATACGCCTCTTGTCGTAACTGTTGCACCACCATCGGAAGTGATATTGCCTCCACAAGTAGCTGTAGTTTGTAAAATATTACTCACAGAGGAAGTGGTTAATACTGGAATTTGTCCAGTTTCCAGCGAGGTTGTGAGTGACATAGCACTACCATAACCTGTACCTACATTATTGGTGGCATAAGCTCGTACATAATAAGTTGTATTGGCTGTTAAACCAGTTAAAGCACTTGTAAAACTGCCCGCACCAGTACCATCGGTAGTTTTAGTATCGGCTATTGTAGGAGTTTGTCCAGTGCTCCAACATACGCCTCTTGCGGTAACTGTTGCGCCACCATCGGAAGTGATGTTGCCTCCACAGGTAGCTGTTGTTTGTGTAATATTACTTATTGCAACAGTTGTTAGTACTGGAACTTGTCCGGTTGGGGTTGTATTATCATCCTTCTTCTTGCAACTGTTTGTAAGCAATATGAACATTCCCATTACAACTAATGGGTAAATTAAAATTCTGTTTTTCTTTTTCATATCAATTTAAAATTTATACTCATTTTATTTGTTGTTATTGTTTTTTTAAAGTTCGATAACTGTCAAGTTTCCCAAGGTTGTTTATGATAACTTGTATAAATAATTTCAAAGATAAAACTTTATTTTTAAACTGCAATGGATTTTCTTTAAAAATATTTCTGATATAATAATTTGATTTTACAAGGCAATTGGTATAAAATAATTTTGTATCGTATTCGTTTATTTCTAATTTTGAAAATTAAAAAAATAAATATGCATTCATTTTCATTTAAATCAATTTTGCCTCATATTGTGGCAGTAGCAACATTTTTAGTACTAACATTTTCATATTTTTCGCCACTTTTAGAAGGCAAGCAAATAAAGCAGAGCGATGTATCCAATTTTAAAGGAATGGATAAGGAATCGTCTGATTATTATAATAAAACGGGAGAGGTAGCATTATGGACTAATAGTATGTTTGGTGGAATGCCAACATATTTAATTAATAGTAGAACTAAAGCAAATATTTTTGCTAAAGTTCATCAGTTTTTAACACTTGGTGGTGCTAAACCGGCTGGAATGGTATTCCTTTATTTGTTAGGATTTTATATCGCATTACTTGCTTTTAGAGTAAATCCCTGGTTAAGTATTGCGGGTGCTATAGCTTATGGTTTTTCCTCTTATTTTTTTATAATTTTAGAACCCGGTCATATTACAAAAGCGATAGCATTAGGTTATATGCCCGCTATAATTGCTGGTTTTTATCTTTCTTTTAATAAAAAAATATTTATTGGAGCAATTTTATTTGGGATATTTTTAAATATGCAATTACTTGTTAATCACCTACAAATAACTTATTATACTTTTATTATTATTATTGTTTTAGTAATTTTCGAGTTTATAAAAGCTGTTAAAGGAAAAATTATTTTAAATTTCGCAAAAGCAAGTGTAGTTCTTTTATTTGCAACAATTTTAGCAATCGGAAGTAATTTAACAAATTTGTGGTTAACTTATGAATATGGAAAATATTCGATGCGTGGTAAATCAGAACTTTCTTCAAACAAAGAAAACAAAACAAGTGGTTTAGATAAAGATTACGCTACTGCATGGAGTTATGGAGTTTCTGAAACTCTAACATTATTAGTTCCAAATGCAAAAGGTGGCTCGTCGGGTGGTGAATTAAGTACAAATTCTGACACTTATAAATATTTTAACGATAAATATGGGTCGGTACAAGCAAAACAAATTGTAAAACAAATGCCTTTATACTGGGGCGACCAGCCATTTACAAGCGGACCTGTTTACGCAGGTGCAGTTGTTATTTTCTTATTTGTTTTAGGAATGTTTATTGTAAAAGGACATTTAAAATGGTGGCTTTTAACAATTACAATTATTTCGATATTGTTAGCATGGGGAAAGAATTTTATGTGGCTTACTAATTTCTTTTTAGATTATGTGCCTGGTTACAATAAGTTTAGAACTGTTTCAATGATATTAGTTATTGCCGAGTTTGCATTACCTTTACTCGCAGTTATAACAATTGATTATTTAATAAAAAACACTATCGAACGGAAAACAATAATTAAATATTTGAAATGGTCGTTGAGCATTGTTGGTGGAATTATTGTTCTTTTAATAATTATGCCCGGAGCATTTTTCGATTTTTCATCAGCAGGCGATGCTCAATATGCACAAGCTGGTTATCCTATGAGCGAGCTTAAAGCCGACCGCGAAAGTTTATTAAGAATGGACAGCATTCGTTCATTAGTGTTTGTATTGTTAACCGCTGCATTAATTTATTTTACATCGTTAAAAAAGTTAAAACCAAATATTGCAATTTTATTAATTGGAATATTGTTCGTTATTGATTTGTGGCCGATTAATAAGCGTTATGTTAATAACGATTTGTTTGTTTCAAAAAGCGAAGCATCAACACCTTATATACCAACACAAGCCGACCTCGAAATTTTAAAAGATACCGACCCCGACTATAGAGTGCTTAATGTTGCGGTAAATACTTTTAACGATGCAAGTACATCGTATTTTCATAAATCAATTGGTGGCTATCATGGTGCAAAAATGAAACGTTATCAGGAATTGATTGACAAGCAAATAAGCAAAAACAACATGCAGGTGTTAAATATGCTTAATACAAAATATTTTATTGTTCCTACTAAAGAACAGGGAAATGTTGTTCAGCAAAATCCATACACACTTGGCAATGCATGGTTTGTTAAATCGTACAAACTTGTAGAAAATGCCGATAGCGAATTAAATGCACTTACAAATTTTAATCCTTCGCAGGAAGCTATTGTTGATAAACGTTACGAAAGCTCATTAAGAAATTTTAAGCCAAATTTCGATTCAACTTCAACAATAAAATTAACGAAATATTCGCCTAATGCTTTAAGTTATCAAAGTAATTGTAACAACGAGCAAATAGCTGTTTTCTCCGAAATATATTACGATAAGGGCTGGAATGTTTTTATTGATAAAAAACCTGCAAAATATTTTCGCACAAATTATGTGCTTAGAGCAATGGTTATCCCATCAGGAAAACACGAAATTGAATTTAAATTTGAGCCAAAAGGATATTATATTGGCGAAAAGGTTTCTTTAGCAAGTTCCATCTTACTTTTATTATTGTTATTCGGTGGAGTTTATTTTGAAATTAAAAATTCATTAAACATTTTTCCAAATAAATTGTTGCAAAATTAATATGTATATTGCCACTACCTTTAGGTTGAAAATAATCTATATATTGCCACGACCTTTAGGTCGTGGAATATTAAAATAAATAACATGGCTTTAGCCAAAACAATATTATGCCATACATCAAAGAAAATATTTATGCAGGAATATAATGAGATTTTGAAATTACACGGATTTAGTAAAAATATTTTGGCTAAAGCCGCTTCTCCTCTTCACAATTCAACCCACGACCTTCCTTCGACTTCGCTCAGGATGACAGGTCGTGGCAATAAATGGTCATGGCATCCGATAGCTATCGGATGAAAAGATGTCTATTATTAAAAGTTAAAAAAGAATAACATTTATAAATTTCTATCATTTAAAATATTTGTTTAGTAGCTGGCTTTTATTGTTTTATCAAATTAATATAAAACTAACAAACAAATGTAGAAAACATCACGTAAAAATAATTATACGTGTTAAATAATGAATAATATAATTACTAATAAGTTTAAGAACAGGGAAAAATTAATTTTTCCTGTTTGTTTGTATCTTGTTGGTATTATGGTTTTTACGGTGGTTAATTACGAACGTAGCAAAGCTATACTCTTAAATAACATTGACCGTAATTTATTTATTGCAGCAAATTCAATAAAAACCGCATTGCCAAAAGATTTTCACGATAGAACAATCAATAAAGTTTCAATAAGCAAAAAAGAATATTGGCAAAATATAATAACTTTAACCGAATTATCTAAGCAGTTAAATATTAGTTTTTTATACACATTTGTAATTAAAAATAACAAAGCATATTATACAAGTTGTTCAACAAGTGCTTATGAACTTAAAAACAGAGAACAAGTTAATTACTGGCAGGAATATCCAGAAGTATCAATAAAACTTTTAAAAATAACAAACAATAAAAGGAATGTATATAAAACTACTACCAACAAAATGGGAACTTATAGAACGGCATTAATTCCAATGTTAACTCCTTATGGAAGCTTATATGTAATTGGTGCCGATTACGATATCAGTTATGTTAAAGGAGTATTAAGAAAAGAAGTGTTAATTTCATCAATGTTTGCTATTTTGTTATCGTTATTGATTATCCCTTTTGCTTATATTTTGATAAAATCAGAAAAAAACTTTAATTATTTTCTTCAAACTAAGGTTCAGGAACGCACAGTTCAACTTACACATGAAATTAATGAAAAAATAAAAATCCAGTCACAATTAAAAAATTCGCTAACAATTTCTAAAGAGTTAACCGAAAAAGCTAAAGATTCAAATAAAGCCAAGGATGAATTTCTTGCCAAAATGAGTCACGAGATTCGTACACCTTTAAATGTAATTGTTGGAATATCTACACTTTTAAATCAATCTAATTTTTCAGAAGAACAAGCAGAATTTTTAACAACAATAAAATCAGCTTCTGAACATTTATTAAGTATAGTTGATAATATACTCGATTTTTCATTAATTGAATCGAAGAAGGTAATAATTGAAAAAATCAAATTCAATGTATATGAAATAGTTAATTATTCGGTAAGTTCGTTTACTAATTTAGCAAGTCATAAAAATATTTCGCTCAAAGCAAATATTAATGAACGTGTACCTCAATTTGTTATAGGTGACCAAAGTTATTTACGTCAAATATTATTCAACCTGATTGGGAATGCGGTTAAATTTACCGAAAAAGGAGGAGTTATACTAAATGTTACATTAAATAATTTTGATAGTAAAAATAATAAAGTTGAATTTTTATTTAAAATAGAAGATACCGGAATAGGAATATCACCCGAAAACGAAAAAAATATTTTCGATAAATTTTCACAAGTAGATAGCTCAACACGTCGGAAATATGGCGGAACAGGTTTAGGTTTGGCAATTTGTAAACATTTATTAGATATTTTAGGAGGAAAAATTTGGTTCGAAAGTAATACCGATAGCAAAAAAGTAAGTAAAGGAAGTACTTTTTATTTTACTTTAAATTTTGAATTACCTGATAACAAAAGTAATAATAATTCGGATTTAGAAGGCACTGAAAGTATATTAACAAAACTACCTAAATTAAAAATTCTTTTAGCTGAAGATAATTTGCTTAATATTAAAGTTGCAAAATCTTTTTTAGAAAAGTCGGGACACGTTGTTTTTATTGCAAACAATGGAATAGAAGTTTTGCGAACTTTAAAATCTGAAACTTTCGATGTAATATTAATGGACATTGAAATGCCCGAAATGGATGGATTGCAAGCCTCACAAATAATAAGGAACGAAGGAAACAAAACTCCTATAATTGCACTTACAGCTCATGCTCTAAACGATATTAAAGAAAAATGCGAAAAAGTGGGAATGAATTATTTCATAACTAAACCTATTGATTTCAAAAACCTTGGAACTTTAATTTCAAAAGTTTTAAATCAAAAATAGTAAATCTTTTATAATTTTGAATTTTATAAATAAAAAGGCAACTTTTTATTAAAAATTACGTCTTATTAAAAAAAGATAGTTTAATGATAATAAATACTTTTACTAAATGCGTTATATTAATAGCATTACTATTTATAATTGACAATGCCGTTATGGCTCAAGCACCTGGTTGTCCTCAAATAGATATTGGACCAGATATTGATGCATCATGTAACAACCCATGTGTTAACTTAAATGCTACTGTTTTAGAAACAGGTCAAACTAATTCTTATATTGTTTCGTCAGTACCTTATTTACCGCCATTTCCTTTTACCGGTGGAACTCCTGTTTCTGTTAATACTGATGATGTTTATAGTGGAGTAATTGCACTTCCATTTGATTTTTGTTTTTATGGACAATCATATAATCAGGTTATAGTTGGTTCAAATGGTGTTATTTCCTTTGATTTAACAAATGCTAGTGGATCTTGTCCATGGTCATTTACTGCATCTGTTCCAAGTAGTTCATTACCTGTAAATGCTATTTTTGGAGCATATTTAGATATTGACCCCGGAGTTTGTGGTAATCTATATTATGATATTACAGGAAGTTACCCATGCAGAACTTTTGTTTTTAAATTTAATTCGGTTTGTTATTTTAATTGCAATTCATTAATGACTTCCCAAGAAATTGTTCTTTATGAAGGAACTAATGTAATTGAAGTTTATATTCAAGACCATCCTGTTTGTATCGGATGGAACTCTGGCAATGCGGTAATTGGAATTCAAGATGCTACTGGTTCAATTGGTATTACTCCTCCCGGTAGAAATACAGGACCTTGGACTGCAAATAATGAGGCATGGAGGTTTACACCTTCCGGACCACCAAATTACACAGTAAGTTGGTATGACCAAAATGCAACTTTAATTGGAACTGGTTTAACAACAACTGTTTGCCCCACCACTACTTCGTTTTATACAGCTCAAGTAAATTATCAAAATTGTAGTAGCGGAACAATTACTGCAAGCGACCAGGTTTTTGTTAATGTTTCAAACTCTGCTTATGCAGGTCCCGATGATTCCATCTGTGGTTTAAATTATACATTAAATGGCTCTTCTTCTGGAACAGGCACTTGGTCTGTAACTGGACCTGGCATAGCTACATTAGTTGATAATACAGATACTGTTTCAAATGTTGATGTTACAAATTTCGGGACTTATACTTTTGTTTGGACAATAGGTACCGGAAGTGGTGCTTGTTATGATACAACTTTAATAACTTTTAATGAAATCCCTACTGCCTCCGCCGGTCCCGACCAAACCCTTTGCTTACTAAACACGACTATGGCAGCCATTCCGAGTGTAGGCACAGGCACATGGACAGCAACTGGACCAGGAACAATAATATTTGGCAATGTAAATTTACCTACAACAGCAGTTTCAGCTTCGATTCAGGGGACATACGCGTTTACGTGGACAGAAGTAAACGGCTCAAGTTGCACAAGTTTCGACAATGTAAATGTGAAATTCACACAAATGCCCGTTGCCAATGCAGGAACCGACATTAACGTATGCCAGTTAAACACAACATTAGCATCAATTAATTCAGTTGGAACAGGCACCTGGACACAAACTTCTGGCTCCGGAACAATTAACTTTACAAATATAAACGATGCTTTATCAGGAATATCAACATCTACAACACAAGGAGTTTACGTTTTAACATGGACTGAGGATAATGGAAATGGTTGCGTTAGCTCCGACCAGGTTCAGGTTACACTTAGCCAAACACCAGTTGCAAACGCTGGAACTGATGCTGCACTTTGTTTATTAACTTATAACTTAAATGCAACACCATCAGTTGGAACAGGTACATGGACTTACACAGGATCCGGAACAGCAACATTTAATAACTCTAATAGCCCAACTGCAATTACAACCGTTTCGGGAAATGGAATTTACACATTTACATGGACCGAAGATAATACTAATGGTTGCATTGATTCTGATGTTGTTGTTATAACATTTACCCAGATGCCCACAGCAAATGCCGGAACTGATATAAATATTTGTCAGTTAGATACTAATTTAGCAGCAGTTCCATCAGTGGGAACAGGTACGTGGACAGTTTCTGGTCCTGGAATATTAAATATTAATTTTCCAGATTCTTCAAATACAACTGTAAGCACATTAACACAAGGCATTTATAATTTAACATGGACCGAAGATAATGGTAACGGTTGTATTGACAGCGACAATATGGTTTTAACACTTACTAACCAACCAGTTGCAAATGCAGGTGTTCGTGATTCTGTTTGTTCATTAACTTTTCAATTAAATGCAACAGCAAGTTATGGAACAGGTACATGGAGCCAATTAAGCGGACCCGGATCCAGCAGTTTTACTAATGGCTCAAGCGTTACAACAACTCAATATGGCGATTATAATTTTATATGGGCAGAAGATAATGGTAATGGATGTACCGATGCCGATACAGTACATATAACATTTAATTACATTCCAACCTCAACATTTACAGTTGCTCAAATTAACTGTTTTGGCGATGATGCTACTGTAACCTACTTAGGTAATGCAGAATTATTAAATGCACAATTCAACTGGACATTTTCTAATGCAAATGTAATTTCCGGTTCAAATAATGGACCTTATGAAATAGATTATTCAAATGCAGGAACAAATAATGTTTTGCTAACTGTATCAGAGCATGGGTGCGTTTCGCCAATAACTTCAATACCAGTATTTAATCCTCCACTTCTTACATTATCGTTAAGTAAAATAGATGTTTCGTGTAATGGATTTGGCGATGGACAAGTATTTACATCAGTAGGAGGAGGTACCCCAAACTATAATTACGCGTGGTCAAATGGTTTGGTATTCTCAACAATAGTAAATGCTTCGCCAAATATTTATAAAGTTACAGTAACCGATATTAATGGATGCACAGTAAAAGACAGCATAACAATAACAGAACCGCCAAAACTTGTAATAGATATGTTGCATAATGTTTCGATTTGCGACGGCAACGATACAACACTTACAGCATCGGCAA
>Ga0154308_1187_pt1 | contig 55956 bp, 54 predicted proteins | sample RifGroA2_FD_105602 | JGI IMG/M metagenome (GOLD analysis project Ga0154308, IMG submission 105602) | Bacteroidetes bacterium GWA2_32_17
ATCCAACGGGGTGAATAATATTTGAGAGAAGAACTTGTATGTTAAATAAAAAATCAAATTAACTTTGACTCTGATTAGTTACAAACTTTATTAACAATTAGGAATATGAAAATAAAATTTAATTTTGCCAATTACCTTTTTTATACCTGACTCAATCATATTTATTAAATTATGTGCAAAATTCATGAAGATTTTATGTTGGAAGCAATACGACTTTCAAAAGAAAATATTGATAATGGTGGCGGTCCGTTTGGTGCTGTAATTGTTAAAGATGGAAAAATAATAGCAAAAGGTGTAAATAAAGTAACCAAAAATAACGACCCAACTGCACATGCCGAAGTAACTGCAATCCGCGAAGCTGCAAAAGTATTAAATAATTTCGATTTAACCGGTTGCGATATTTATACTTCTTGCGAACCTTGCCCAATGTGTTTGGGGGCTATTTATTGGTCGCATCTTAATAAAATTTATTTTGGAAATACAAAAAATGATGCAAAAAATATTGGTTTCGACGATGCTTTTATTTATGACGAAATAATGATTCCAATTGAAAAACGACATTTGCCAACTATTCAAATATTGCCCGATAAAGCTATTGAGGCATTTGTTAAATGGGAAAATAAAGATGATAAAATTGAATATTGATGAATAAAATAGCCACAGATTATACTAAAAATGGAATATAAAGATTATTTATATAAATTCCAAATTTCAAATCCCAAATTCCAAGTGAGTGCCTGAACAACTTGGAGTTATAAACTTAGTTTTGGATGTTTAAAAAAAATGTGCGAATTTACCTTATACACAATATAATTCCAAAGTAGCATGATTGCTTTTACCAAAGTTGGAGTTATCTCCAACATTATAAAGTTTAATAATTTCAATTTGTGTTAATTTGTGTAATTTGTGGCGAAACTTATTAGTTATTTTATATGTCTGTTTTATCTCAACAATTTTTTCAAAAAGATGTTTTAGAAGTTGCACCTTCATTAATTGGAAAATGCCTTGTTCGAAAATATGCAAATAACACAATTCGAAAATTTTTAATTACCGAAACCGAAGCATATCGTGGCGAAGAAGATTTAGCTTGTCATGCTAGTAAGGGACGTACTAAAAGAACCGAAATAATGTACCAAAAAGGTGGCACCATTTACATTTATCTTATTTACGGAATGTATTGGATGCTGAACATTGTTACAGAAAAAGAAAATATTCCTCAAGCTGTATTAATTCGTGGAATTGAAAATTATAACGGTCCCGGAAAACTTACCAAAGCTTTAGAAATAAATAAAAGTATAAATGGAAAAACATTATGCAAAAGAAATGGTTTGTGGGTTGAAGATTACGGAATTATTCCCAAAATAACAACGGCTACAAGAATTGGAATAAATTACGCAGGCAAAGAGTGGATTGAAAAACCATGGAGGTTTATTTTAAATGAATAAAATATAATTAATAAAAGCAGATATTACAAATTTATAAATTGATGCGATTATTAATTCTGCATATTGTTATTTAAAGTATATTTGTAACTACTCAGCCACTAAATATGGAATTTTTGCCACAGATTGCACAAATTTACGCAGATTTAAAACCACCAAAGGTGGTTTATTGGCGAAAATTGATTAAAAAAGATTTTATTTTAATCTGTGACGTCTGCGTAATCTGTGGCAAATATTTGTTTATGAACTCTTTGAACCGGCTGAGTAGTTACGAATATTTTTTATAATTCTAATAATTTCTCAATGCTATAACTAATAGTTAGAGTTTTTAAAATAAAGCAAATTTCATCTGATAATTATTTCATAATAATTCGTATCTTTGTTATCAGAAATTTATTAAAATGCAGGCAATAGAAATTAAAACAAATTCACACAAGGGATATATCAAATTGCATGTTCCCGTTCAAGAAAAAGAGGTTCGTGTTATCGTAATATGGGACAATGAGAATGATAATAATAGAAATTACGATATAAACCAGTTGAAAAATCTTTTCAATCAGGCAACAAAAGCAGATATTTTCAAAACTATTTCCAATCCGATGGAATGGCAAAGACAAATAAGAAATGAGTGGCAATAACCTTATATTAGACAGCAATATATTGATTTATCTTTCAAAAGGACATAAGGGTATTTTTGAAATTATTGAAAAATACTCCAGTATATATATTTCTGTAATTACAAAAATGGAAGTACTAGGTTTTCCATTTAAAAATGAAAAGGAACGACTTTTTATTGAAAAATCATTACATCATTTGAGATAATTCATACTAATGATGAGATTGCAGATATTACAATTAATTACAGAAAAAAGAAAAAAATAAAAAATTCCTGATGCAATAATCCTTGCTACTGCTAAAGTTAAAAAAGCAAATATACTTACAGCAAATAGTTCTGATTTTAAAGGAATTGACAGTACCGTAAAGATTATTAATTTGCCACTTTAGTGAACCTGTATTTTAAAAATTCAGGATTTGAAAATTTTTAAATTAAAATTGTAAATTTCAACAACTCGTCAAATACTGAATTGCTTCATTATTAAAACTAAATTCAACTAATAATTTAAATTAAACAAATGTCTTAAAACAATGAAGATTTATTTTAAATGAACAAAATTGAACTCATAAAATCTGACATTACAACTTTACAAGTTGATGCAATTGTAAATGCAGCTAATACAACTTTGCTTGGTGGCGGTGGCGTTGATGGTGCAATACACAGAGCTGCAGGAAAAGAACTATATAACGAATGTAAAACTTTAAATGGTTGCGAAACAGGCGATGCAAAAATTACAAAGGGATATAATTTAAAAGCTAAATATGTGATTCATACTGTTGGTCCGGTTTGGAATGGCGGAAAAAATAATGAAGTTCAATTATTGGCAAGTTGTTATAATCGTTGTCTCGAAATTGCAACAAAGTACAAAATAAAAACTATTGCTTTTCCAAATATTAGTACCGGGATTTATCGTTTTCCAAAAAATAGAGCTGCAATTATTGCTATTCATACTGTTAGTGAATTTTTGAAACAGAATACAAATATTGAAAAAGTTTTTTTTGCAACTTTTGATGATGAAAATTATTCGATTTATGAGAAGTTGCTAAAGTAAAAATGTGATTTATTTGTAACTTTGTGGACTAATATAATATGTTCAAGTTTCAAAAATATTTATCTCTGGTAAAATTTAGCCATACTATTTTTGCAATGCCTTTTGCATTAGTAGGATACTTTTTGGCAATAAAATCTGAAGGCAATAGTTTTAATTTAAAAATATTACTTCTTGTAATTTTATGTATGGTATTGGCTCGCAGTGCTGCAATGGCATTTAACCGAATGGTTGATGTCCGTTACGATAGAAAAAACCCGCGAACAATGAACCGCGAAATACCTTCGGGGCAAATCTCTCTTTTTGCTGCTTCTGTTTTTGTGTTTTTAACTTCTGTTATGTTTATTGTTACAACATATTTCATTAATTCTTTAGTATTTTATTTATCGCCTGTTGCGTTAATTGTTATTTTTGTTTATAGTTTTACAAAACGCTTTACTTCGCTTTGCCACTTTGTGTTAGGGCTTGGTTTGGCACTTGCACCTATTGGTGCATATTTATCGGTAACTGCACATTTTGCAATTTTACCTGTACTTTTTTCATTTGTTGTTTTGTTATGGGTTGGTGGCTTCGATATATTATATGCTTTGCAAGATGACGATTTTGATAAAAGCTTAAATTTACATTCTATTCCAGTAAAACTCGGACGTAAAACTTCTTTAGCTCTTTCGGCGTTTGTGCACTTTATAGCAATAGCAATTGCTTTTTATGCTGGGTGTTATGGAAATTTTAGTAATTATTATTGGATTGGTTTAACAATATTTTTTATAATGTTAATTTACGAACATTTAATTGTAAAGCCAAACGATTTAACAAAAGTTAATATGGCTTTTGCAATTGTTAATGGAATAGCAGGAGTCGTTTTTGGGGGAGTTACAATTATTTCGCTTTTCTTTTAATTACAATAGCTTTGTTATTATAATATCAATGTTTTAATTCTTTGTTTTTTAATTTTTGTAAATTTTCTTTTTTTGAGTTTAACACACTGCAAAATAATATTGTAGGATAAAAGAAGTTATCCCCGCCAGATTTTCTGGTGGAGCAGCCTACCCGAATAGAGCCATGTGCATTTAGTTCTAATAGCTTTCAAGTATAAAATCAATTATTCTTTTCTTTCTTGACTCAATTTTATCTCTATCCCAAGCAATATCTTGTTTCGTCATCTGTTGTATTTCTCTTTGCTGTGCAAGCTGAGTATAAGATTTTCTTTTAATACTAAATGGTTTATTTCCAATAGATTCATTATGTGGAGCAGACAACAATAAATAATTTCCCAGACAATCAATGCATTCTTGTTTAAATTTCTCAGTATACCTACCATAACCTGAAGCAGGTTTTTCATTTTCAGTTTGTGGAGCAATATGCTCTAAATGTGGTTTTTTTATTTTATCAAAACGAGTTACACTATATCCTTTTTTGCCCTGACTTTCAAGATAGTTCTCGTATTTCCATAGTAAGAACCTTACAGTTGGTGGTTCAATTTTACCTTGAATAGAATCTTTTAATGCTGTTTTATTCCAATAAGCCCACCACCAATTATCACTTGGTTCATTTTTCATCCATTCAATTCTATCAATAATAGGCTTTATGTCATGTTGTTCGGATGTAAACTTTTGATAAACATCATTTATTCTTGTTGTTAATTCAGCTCTTGTTCCAATAAGTCTATGCCGTAAAACAAGAGATTCCATTGATGAACAAATTCTGCAAATATCTTTTGTTGACAAGCCATAAGTATATGCTTTTATTATAAAAGGAATAGCAATTGCGAAACCACCAAGTGTCACAAGTGAATGAATTTCAATATTCTCTATCTCGTCTTTGCTGAAAAACGTGGTTAAATGCTCAAAACTAACTGCAAGCGAATTAGTAAATGACTTGATAAAAGGAATTGGATTGCTTTCTGATAGAAGTTTGTTTATTTTATCAATTGCATCTGATTCCCAAAGAGAATTAAAATGAACTCTGATCGTGTATACCAAAACATCGTCTTCATCAATTTTGTATTCTATTGACGATATTGATTTATATATTTTTTCAAAACGGTTTTTAATTTCTTCAATTAGACCATCTTTTTCTTCTCCACCGTATAGGTGAACATTAAACATAAACTGTGCTTTGATTATTTCAAGATTTGAAGGTTTTTTTCCACGATTATTTTGAAAAATGAACATTTGAATAGCTTCTGATTCATTTCTTACTGGGTGTGAGGTGCAAGTTGCTTCACTTACTGTTTTAAGCATTTTAGTTAAATACTGCTCGTCTTTCTTCGCAAAAGATATGGTAAAAAAGTCAAAAGCCCTTACAATACGTCTTGCAGATTCTGTTTCTAAACCATTTTTATTTTTTTTTGTCTGATCAATAACATAGTCCTTAAATAGCTGATTATCATAGTCCACAGTCGAAAAAATGTAATTTGATTTTCTCTTAACCATGTTCTCGTAAAGCACTTCTTCATCATCAATTAAATTTCTTAATGATTTAAGCCTAGTGTATAAAGCTGATAGAAAGATTACTATTGTTGTTAATCTTTGCTGTCCGTCAATTACTCCAAAATTACTATCCGACCTTTCTTCAAAAAGAAAATGTCCAAAATAATAGGGAGTTTTGGCTGAACTTTTATTATAATCAACTAAGTCTGTTAAAAATACATCAGTCTGTGTTTTTGAATTATTATTGTCTGTTGGGGTATCCCAAGAGTATGCTCTTTGGTATGAGGGGACACATATTTTGCTCCCTGCTAACATTTTATTTACCGTTGTTGAGGCTTCCATACTGATAATTATTTTAATGTTTATTTTTGTTTAAATCACAAAGTTGTTTTCTTAATAAGTCAAATCATGTCGTTGTTTCAAAAATCTATCTGCGAGTCTGTTTTTTTGCATTGGCTCTAACAATTATATACATCCCACCAGTATGTATTATATTTACAATATCTATAAGTATAAAATATTTGTAATTTATTTATTGTTAGCATAAAAAAAATTTTTAACTGTTTGTTATCATTTGTTATCGCTAAATATATAGTATAATAAAAAAACAAATATATAACATTTTTTTTATATGTTATACATTATTATAAAAAAAGTCATCCTTCGATAACCTCAGGATGACATAAGGATAATAGATTTTAGATTTATGAATTTTTATTTTATTAGTTATGTAATAACAACATACCATAATGTCCTGCTTTATAACCCTCGAAATATTCAGGAGCAATAATTTCAAATTTGTATAATGCTTTTTCAGTTGGTGTTATATAAACTGTTGAAATAAAATCTTTATTTTCGCCGGTCGATACAAAATCCCATCCGCCATCTGCACTTTGTTTGTAAACGTTAATTGCCATTTTTTTAATTCTGTAGTCGCCCCAAACCATTAATCCATAAGTGTAATCGGGAAAAAGCCAGCGTTGCGAATCTTTCGAAGCATCTTTAAAAATAAGGTCAAATTCCATGCGAACAATTTCTGCTTTTTCGTTTTCTACTGCTTTTATAGTTGCCTCTAATCCATCCACTATGGGTATCATTGAAGTTCCATTTTCATTGTCGAGGGTTGATGTTTGTGAAAATGTTATATTTACAAATAACATTAAACTAATAATTGTAATAATAATTTTCATATAAAATATTTTATAGGTTTTATTACAAAGATAATAAAACAAATATCATTTGTATTTCTTTACAATTTTAATACTTTTGAAAACAATAAATTTAAAATTTTATCAAATTAAATTAAGTGATAATAAACATATTATAATTAAAATATTTTTATGATAAATCAGCAGTTATTAAATCCCAAAAATATAGTAATAGTTGGAGGTTCTAATTCTATTAATAAACCGGGTGGAAAAGTTTTAAAAAATCTTATTGACAACAAGTTTAAAGGAGAATTGTATATTGTTAATAAAAAGGAAGCTGAAGTACAAGGAATCAAAGCTTTTAAAGATGTGAGTGATCTTCCACAAGTTGATTTAGCAATAATCGCAATAGCGGCTATATTTTGCCCAGAAGTTGTTGAAATACTTGCAAAAGAAAAAAATACCCGAGCATTTATAATTCTTTCAGCTGGCTTTAGTGAAGAGAATAAAGAGGGAGCTATTCTCGAGAAACAAATTGTTGAAACTGTAAATAGTGTAAATGGCTGCCTGATAGGTCCGAATTGTATAGGTTTTCTTAATTCAAATTATACAGGTGTATTTACAACTCCTATTCCAAAATTAGAACCATTTGGTTGCGATTTGATAAGCGGGTCAGGTGCTACTGCAGTTTTTATTATTGAATCTGCAATTCCAAAAGGATTGACTTTTTCAAGTGTAGTTTCTGTAGGAAATAGTGCTCAAATAGGTATTGAAGAAATGCTTCAATATATGGATGAAACTTATAATCCTGAAACAAGTTCATCTGTAAAAATCTTATACGTTGAAGATATAAAAAAACCAGAAAAACTCTTAAAACATGCGTCGTCATTAATACGTAAGGGTTGTAAAATAGCTGCAATTAAATCCGGCTCATCTGAAGCTGGTGTTAGGGCGGCATCTTCTCATACCGGTGCACTTGCAAGTCCCGATGTTGCTGTTGATGCATTATTTCGAAAAGCAGGAATAGTTAGATGTTATGGGCGACATGAACTTACAACAGTTGCATCAATTTTTATGTATCACGAATTAAAAGGCAAACGAATTGCAATTATTACACATGCCGGTGGTCCGGCTGTAATGCTTACCGATGCATTATCAAAAGGTGGATTAGAAGTGCCCCAGTTAAAAGGTATAAAACCAGATGAATTACTTACTTTTTTATATCCGGGTTCTTCAATATCAAATCCAATTGATTTTCTTGCAACCGGTACTGCCGAACAACTTGGAAAAATAATTGATTATTGCGAAGAAGAATTTTTTTGTATTGATGCAATGATAGTTATTTTTGGCAGTCCCGGATTATTTGAAGTATTTGATGTATATAAAGTGTTGAGTGATAAAATGAATACATGTAAAAAACCTATTTATCCGATATTACCATCAATAATTAATGGGAAAAATGAAATAACAGAATTTATTTCACACGAAAAAATAAATTTTCCCGATGAGGTATTGTTTGGTAACGCATTAACAAAAGTTTTTTTTACACCAAAACCAGCTTCCGAAAACGAAGTGTTTCCAAAATTGGATGAAGCAAAAATAAGAGAAGTAATAAATAGTTCCGCAAACGGTTATTTAAAACCTGCTGAAGTACAATTATTGCTCGATGTCGCTGGAATTTCAAGAGCAGGAGAAGCAGTTGTAAAATCAGCAAATGAAGCAATTGATGCAGCTAAACAAATTGGATTTCCTGTTGTTATGAAAGTTGTTGGACCAGTGCATAAATCAGATGTGGGTGGAGTTGTGCTTAATGTTATCAATTCTGAAACTGTAGCACTTGAATTTGAAAGAATGATGAAAATTAAAGATGCGATTTCTGTTATGCTCCAACCAATGCTATCGGGTACTGAACTTTTTATCGGAGCTAAAAAAGAAGGTAAATTCGGACATTTGGTTTTATGTGGATTGGGTGGAATTTTTATTGAAGTTTTAAAAGATGTTAGTTCAGGATTGACACCTTTATCAATTGATGAAAGTCTTTATATGATTCATAATTTAAAAAGTTACAATATCATTAAAGGAGTAAGAGGGCAGGAGGGAGTAAATGAAGATATATTTGCTGATTTTATTTCGCGTATATCAGTTTTAGTAAAAATTGCACCCGAAATTTCGGAAATGGACTTAAATCCACTTTTAGGAAAAAAAGATAGAGTTGTAGCTGTAGATGCAAGAATAAGAATAGAAAAGTAATTTAAAAAAGTTTATGGTTTAATGTTTTAAGTTTACTATAAACGACAATTGTAAATGAAGAATAAACAATGAAGAATAAACAATGAAGAATAAACAATGACAATAAACAATGAAGAATAAACAATGACAATAAACAATGAACAATAAACAATGAACAATAAACAATGAACAATAAACAATGAACAATAAACAATGAACAATAAACAATGAACAATAAACATAAAACGTTAAACAATTTGTTATGAAGAAAACGGATTTTATTTTTATTCTTGTTTTTTGTGTAATTGTAACTCCGTTTTTACCATTTCCATTTCTAAAAAATTTTCAAACTGATTTTTTATATAACGAGACACAATGGATTTGGACAAGTTTTTTAAAATTTGCTCTGTTAGCAACAATGGGCGAGGTAATAGGTTTAAGAATTAAAGCCGGAGTGTATTTGCAAAAAGGATTTGGATTAATTCCGAGGATGATAGTTTGGGGATTTTTGGGTATTACAATAAAAATTGCATTTGTTGTTTTTGCATCTGGAGTTCCATCATTTATCGAAAAATGTTTTTGGATTGATGGAGTAAAAGAATCGATGAATTTTAAAGATATTTTTGAAGCCAATGCTGCAGGAGATGGTGGAAAAAGGTTGTTGTCTGCCTTTTTTATCTCTGCCATTATGAACTTTTTTTATGCTCCAGTAATGATGACATTTCATAAAATTACTGATATTCATATTGTTAAAAAAGGCGGAACTTTAAAAGGTTTTTTTTCACAAATTAATTTTGTTGAAAACTTTAAAGAAATTAATTGGAAAATGCAGTGGGGTTTTATTTTTAAGAAAACTATTCCATTTTTTTGGATACCAATGCAAACCATAACTTTCTCTGTTGCATCAGAATATAGGGTAGTAATAGCTGCATTTTTAGGAATTGTATTGGGAGTGCTATTATCTGTTGCACCAACTAAATCTAAATAATTATTTGATTGTATTGCTGACAGTTACTAAATTGTTGAAAAATAAAAGCAACTAAACTGATTTAGTTTACGTCTTTATTTAGTATTTTTGATAAAGAATGATTATAAAGAAGATTGAAAAATGTTTTTTAGTTTCGAGTTTAAAGTTTCTGGTTTTTAACAACTCTAAACTAAAAAACTCTAAACTTTAAACTAATAAAATATAAACACATGAAAAAAGCTTTACTTATTTCGTTTAGTCTGTTTTTTGCAGGATTCTCATTCTCGCAAAATAAAACAGCGCAGGTTAGTCATGATGTTATTTACCCTACCGAGTTTCATCTAACTAAACCTTTGAGTGAAATTGTTAAGGAGCATCCTGTTGACCCTAATTTTAATTATGGTGAAAGAGAGTCTGAAGATAGAAATCACAGACCTCCTCAAACATTTTTATACACAACTGCCGATGGTCCTCAATATGGAAATGATTCTAATACTATGCAAATTGTTATGGGAACAAAACAAATTCCGCAAACAAAAGCAATACTTCAAAATTGGGCAGGACAAGTAGCAACAGGGTTTAGACCAATGGATCCAACTGGTTCGGTAAGTTCAAATTATTACATTCAAATGATTAATAGCACAACTTTTAAAATTTTTAATAAAACAAATGGTGCAAACGTCCTTACTTCAACATTAGGAAATTTATGGAGTCCAGCTACTGCAAATGCAGGCGACCCTATTGTAATGTACGATAAATATGCTGACAGATGGTTTTTAAGTCAATTTGGTTCAAGTAATGAAATTTTTATAGCAATTTCTCAAACAAATGACCCAACAGGAGCATATTATACTTATACTTATACATCACCTCAATTTCCCGATTATTTAAAATTTTCGATTTGGGAAAATGGTTATTACATGACTTCAAATCAAACTACCGATAAGGTTTTTTGTTTTGAACGCGACCAGATGATAATAGGAAATCCTTCGGCAAGAGCTATCAGTGCTAATTTTACTACCGGAAGTGTAAGTGCATTTTTTTGTCCTTTACCTGCTGATGCTTCTGATGGTGGTTTACCTTCAGTTGGAACACCTCTTCCATTTTTTGCATATTATGATAATGCATGGGGTGGAGGTACGGACGGTGTGAAAATTTGGAATATGACAGTAACCTGGGGTGGAACACCAGCAGCATCAATAACTACAAGTACTTTAGTTACAACATCTGCATTTGATGCCTCTTACAATGCAAGCTGGAACGATGTTTCGCAACCTGGAACTGCACAAAAACTTGATGGAATAGGTGGTGTTCCTACTTATAGAGCACAATGGAGACCATGGGCTGGATATAATTCTTTAGTTTTGAATTGGGGTGTATATCTCAGTGCTTCACAAAGAAGTATAAGGTGGGTTGAATTACGTCAAAATCAATCAACTGGAATTTGGAGTTTGTATCAGGAAGGAACTTATACTCCTGATGCTCATACTCGTTGGATGGGAAGTATTGCCATGGATAATAATGGAAGTATTGCATTAGCTTATGCAAAATCTTCAACTACAATTTATCCAAGTTTGTGTTATACTGGAAGATTAGCAAGCGATCCACTTGGTACAATGTCTTTTGCCGAAACTATTGCAATTGCAGGTACTTCATCTCAAACAACAACCAATCGTTATGGCGATTATGCACATACTGCTTTAGACCCGGATGGTATTACATTTTGGCATACTGGTGAATATATTGCTGCAGGTGTAAAAACACGGGTTTATTCATTTCAACTTCCTGTTCCAAACCCCATAGCTGGTGTTGCAATTGCTGTAACTTCAGGAACTAACCCAAGTTGTGCTGGTTCTTCTGTAACTTTTACTGCAACTCCAACAAACGGCGGTACCAGTCCGGCTTATCAATGGCAGGTTAATGGTTCAAATGTTGGAACAAATAGTACAACATATACAACTACAACATTAACTAACGGACAAATTGTTACTTGTATTATGACTTCAAATTTGCCTGGTGTTACAGGAAATCCTGCAACTTCAAACTCAATAACTATGGTAATTAATCCTATTCCTTCTACACCAACAGCTTCGAGTAATTCTCCGGTTTGTGCAGGTGCTACAATAAATTTAACTACACCAACAGTTACTGGTGCTACTTATAGTTGGTCGGGACCAAATGCTTTTACTTCTTCAACTCAAAATCCGACTATAGCAAGTGCAACAACTGCTATGGATGGCTCGTATTCTGTAATTGTAACTCAAAGCGGATGCAATAGTCTTCCCGGTTCAACTTCTGTAACAATTAATACAGGACCTGCTACACCAACAGCTTCGAGCAATAGTCCTGTTTGCGTCGGTTCTTCTATAAATCTAGCAACTCCAACTGTTGCTGGTGCAACATATAGCTGGACTGGTCCAAATGGATTTTCATCTTCTTTGCAAAATCCGACAATAGCTTCAGCAACAACAGCTATGGCTGGTACTTACACTCTGAATATTACTTTAGGTGGATGCCCAAGTTTAGACGGGTTAACAGCTGTTGTTATTAATTCTATACCTGTTGCTGACTTTACAGCTTCACCTACTACTACAAATTGTTCAGGTTTTGTTCAGTTTACTGATATATCTACAGGTAATCCAACTTCTTGGTCTTGGGATTTTGGGGATACTCAAACTTCCACAACTCAAAGTCCTTCAAATAGTTATTTGGCAAGTGGAACCTACTCTGTAACTTTAACTGCTGCAAATTCTTGCGGAAATAATCAAAAAGTGCAGCCAAATTATATTACTATAAATGTACCTACGGCTCCTACTGGTGTTGATGGTTTGAGATGCGGAACAGGTACTGTTAATTTATCTGCTTCTGGTGGGAGTGGAATTTTACATTGGTTTGACGCACCATCTGCCGGTACTGATTTAGGAACCGGTGCTACATTTACCACTCCTTCGATATCTACTACAACATCTTATTATGTTGAAGACCATATTGTTCAACCAAGTCAATATGTTGGTCCATTAACTAATTTTGCTGCTGGAAGTTATTCTAATACTTTATATACTTTAAACTTTAATTGCTTGGTACCATGTACTTTGGTTTCAGTTGCTGTTGGTAAACAAGTTGCAGGAAATGTTCTAATTCAATTAACTGATGCTGTTGGAACTGTTCTATCGTCTGGTACATTTGCCATATCTGCTGGTGCAAGTAGAGTTACTCTTAACTGGCCATTAACAGTAGCAACTGGTCTTAAATTAGTTGGACAAACTGGTGTTGGATTATGGCGTGTTAATACTCCCGGAACTTTCCCATATACTTTAGCTGGTTTAGTGAGCATAACAAGCTGTAGTAGTGGTACCCGATTTGGTTCTTATTTCGATTGGGAGATTAAAGAATCTGATTGTGTTAGCACAAGAATACCCGTTACAGCTACAGTAACACCAGCTGTAACTCCTTCTGTTGCAATTGTTGCCGATAATTCAACAATATGTACAGGAACATCTGTAACTTTTACAGCCACACCAACAAATGGCGGAACTCCAATTTATCAATGGCAATTAAACGGAGCAAATGTGGGAGCAGGCGGTGCAACTTATTCAAACGGAACATTAGCAAACAGTGATATTGTAACCTGTGTTATGACAACATCAGTATCATGTGCAACATCACCAACAGCAACATCAAATGCTATAACAATGACAGTTAGCTTACCATTAACTCCTTCAGTTGCAATTGTAGCCGATAACTCAACAATATGTACAGGAACATCCGTAACATTTACAGCAACTCCAACAAATGGCGGAACTCCGTTATATCAGTGGCAATTAAACGGAGCAAATGTTGGAATAAACAGTTCAACTTATTCAAACGGAACATTAGCAAACGGTGATATTGTAACTTGTGTTATGACAACATCTGAATCATGTGCAACATCACCGACCGTAACCTCCAATGCTGTAACAATGACAGTAAATACTTCTGTAACTCCTTCTGTTGCAATTGTAGCCGATAACTCAACAATATGTACAGGAACATCCGTAACATTTACAGCAACTCCAACAAATGGCGGAACTCCGTCATATCAGTGGCAATTAAACGGTGCAAATGTTGGAATAAACAGTTCAACTTATTCAAACGGAACATTAGCAAACGGTGATATTGTAATTTGTGTTATGACAACATCATTAACATGTGCAACCACACCAAATGCAACCTCCAATGCAGTAACAATGACAGTTAACACAACATTAACTCCATTTGTTGCAATTGTTGCCGATAATTCAACAATATGTACAGGAACATCTGTAACTTTTACAGCAACTCCAACAAATGGCGGAACTCCGTCATATCAGTGGCAATTAAACGGTGCAAATGTTGGAGCAAACAGTGCAACTTATTCAAACGGAACATTAGCAAACGGTGATATTGTAACCTGTGTTATGACAACATCAGTATCATGTGCAACATCACCAACAGCAACATCAAATGCTGTAACAATGACAGTTAGCTTATCATTAACTCCTTCAGTTGCAATTGTAGCCGATAACTCAACAATATGTACAGGAACATCCGTAACATTTACAGCAACTCCAACAAATGGTGGAACTCCAATTTATCAATGGAAGTTAAACGGAGCAAATGTTGGAGCAAACAGTTCAACTTATTCAAACGGAACATTAGCAAATGGTGATATTGTAACTTGTGTTATGACAACATCGGTATCGTGTGCAACATCACCAACAGCAACATCAAATGCTGTAACAATGACAGTAAATATAACTCCTAATGTATATGCAGGAGCCGACCAAATGGTATGTGAAGGTACTTCTATAATTTTATCAGCAAGCGGAGCAAGTTCTTATTACTGGAATAATGGTGTTACAGATGGTGTGCCATTTACACCTTCAGCAGGTGTTTTTGTTTATACTGTAACCGGAATAACTAACGGTTGTTCTAACACCGATCAGGTTATATTTACAGTTAATTCTACTCCTATTGTAAATGCTGGTTTTGACCAATCAGTATGCGAAGGTTCATCTGTAACTTTATCAGGAAGCGGTGCAACAACATACAGTTGGGATAACGGTGTTTCTAATGGTGTTCCGTTTTATCCAACTTTAGGTTCTCTAACTTATACAGTTACAGGAAGTTCTAATGGTTGTTCGGCAACCGACCAGGTTGTTGTAACTGTAAACACTGTTCCAACTGTATATGCAGGAGCAGACCAAACTGTATGTGAAGGAACTTCAGTAACATTAGCAGGAAGTGGCGCAGATACATATTACTGGAATAATGGAGTTGTTGATGGTTCACCATTTATTCCATTACTAGGTGTAAATATTTATAATGTTACAGGTATATTAAATGGTTGCTCTAATACCGACCAAGTTATAGTAACAGTTAATTTTTCGCCAGTTGTAAATGCTGGGGTTGACCAAACAGTTTGCATAGGAACTTCAGTAACATTATCCGGAAGTGGTGCAACTTCATACATCTGGAATAATGGTATAACAAATGGTACACCATTTACACCTTCATTAGGTTCATTAACATATACATTAACCGGAACATCAAACGGATGTTCTGCAACCGACCAGGTTATTGTAACTGTTAACGCAGTAGATAATTATTCGGTAAGTGTTTCCGGACCAGTTGCAACTGTTACTACATTACCATTGGCAACTTATCAATGGTTTGATTGTGATAATGGAAATGCAAATATTATTGGTGAAACCAATTCAAGTTATACAGCAAGTGTAAATGGTAATTATGGGGTTATAATTAATCAAAATGGTTGCACTTCAACATCTTCTTGTGTGTTTATTGATATAACAATAATAGGAAATAACGCAACATATCCTGAAATTAATATATATCCAAATCCAACAAATGGAATTTTGAATATTTACTTTGGTCAGGATTTAAAAAATGTAAATATTGTTATGGAAGATATTATTGGGCAAAATGTATTAGAAATAAAAGAGAATCAAGCAAAAGGAACGCTCAAATCAATTGATTTAACAAAATTTGCTAAAGGTATTTATTTTATAAATATTAACAATAAAGACATTAGTTTAAAATATAAAGTATTATATCAAAAGTAATGATTTATTGAATGTTATAAAAAAGTTAGCAACAAGTGTAAAATGTATAGAAACGACAAACATAAATAGAAAGTAAACCATTGTGAAAGGACAGAAAAAAGAAATATTGACAAGACAAGAAAGCCGACACACATACCGACCCGATGTTTTTTATTTTTTAACCACCGCACATTTTTTTTATTTTAATAAATATTTGTAGTAATTTTAATTTTCAAAGTTTTAAGAGAATGATATTTAGAATTAAAACATATATAACTTTATCAGTATTCCTTACTTGTATTCTATGCTATTTGTGTGGTTTTGCCCAAACAGGACCCGGTGGAGTGGGAAGTACTGCTTCAAATATTCTTTGGCTAAAAACCGATGCAATCACTGGATTAAATGATGGTGATGCCGTTACTACCTGGTCAGATAATTCGGGTAACGGATACAACTTAACGCAATCTACCGCTGCATATAAACCCACTTACGAAACAGGTGAAATTAATGGTAAACCAATTATTCGTTTTAACAGTTCTTCTACTGACGACTATTTAATCCGGAATCCGTTTGCTGGTTTCGCCACTACACAGATTACAGCCATCGTAGTAAACAAAAATAATGGAGAAAGCAATGATGGCATTATGTCTTATGCTTCTACCGCTAGTGACAATAACTTTCTGTTTTATAACAGTACAAGCGTTAATATTTATAGGAATGGAAATGTGAACACATCTACGCTTATGAATGATAATAATTTTCACATTGGCTCTGCCCGTTGGAACACAACCGGAGGCGCAACACGGTACAATAAAGATGGAACACAAACATATTCAGGAGTATTATCAACAGGAGCATCTATTACCAGTGGCGGTTCTTTGGTGTTAGCACAGGAACAAGATGCAGTAGGCGGAGGATTTGATGCGAGCCAGGCACATACTGGCGATTATGCAGAAGTAATTCTCTTCAATACTTTTTTAAATGATGCACAGATTATAATTGTTCAAAATTATCTTGCGGCAAAGTATCTGCTCACAATGACGAGCAATGATTATTTTGCCTATGAGACCACCCACGGAAATGAAGTTGCAGGAATAGGCAGAACTGACGCATCCAATACACACACAGATGCAAAATCTGCCGATATACTTGAAATAAGCAGTCCGGGCGGATTGGGAAATAATGAATACCTGTTATTCGGACATGATAACGCCTCAATTAGCAGCTGGACAACCACAGAAATACCGGCAGGCGATGTAACAGATGCAAGACGGATTGCAAGAGAGTGGCGGTTCAGTGAGACAGGGGATGTGGGAATGGTTACGGTTACTCTTGATGCAACTCTTTTGCCTGCCGCTCCCGGTGGATTTACCCAATATGTATTTTGGTTAGACAGCGATGGTGATTTCAGCACAGGCGCAACTTGCTATCCGCTCACTTCTATCGGAGGCAATCAATATCAGGCAACCGCCATAAATATCACCAATGGTGATTACATTACTTTCGGAGTAATACGACCGGTAATACAATTTACTTTAAGTAATGACGATGACTTTGAAACCACTGCATCGGTAAATATTGAAATCAGTTTGAATTATCCTCTTTCGGTTAATAGTTCTGTTGATTATGTTGTTTCGGGAGGCACAGCAGCAGGAGGTGGGGTTGATTATACGTTAGCTGATGGTACAGCCACTATTCTTGCATATAATACTACCACAAACATTACTGTTTCATTGGTAAATGATGTTTTGGTTGAATCTGATGAAACTATTGTTATTGATCTGCTTGATGGATTTGGGATTCCTTATGATACTCATACTTTTACCATTCACGACGATGATAATCCCAGGAAAATTGATTTTGCACTGGCAAGTTCCAATGGTGATGAATCCGTTACACCTGTTACGCTTACTATTCAAATCAATATTGCAGATGCTGTTAATCCTACCACTGTTGATTACATCGTAACCGGTGGAACAGCAACCGGTGGAGGAGTGGATTACACTTTAGCCGCTGGAACAGCCACTATTCCTGCTACTTTTACTACAACTACAATTAGTTTTACGGTGAATGATGATGTTATTGATGAAGCCAACGAAACGCTGATTATTTCACTGGCAAATCCCACTAATTCAAATATTGGAACGAATACTACCCATACTTATACCATCAATGATAATGACGCTCCACCTACTGTGCAGTTTAATGCAACAGGTTCCAGCGGCTCCGAGTCAGTTTCCCCTGTTAATTTTCAGGTTGATTTATCCTCAATTGCAGGGCAAGATGTAACAGTAGACTATGCAGTAACAGGCGGTACAGCGACAGGCGGCGGTGTGGATTATACGCTTGCAAGCGGTACGCTCACTGTTTTATCAGGAAATTCTTCAGGAAATATCAATGCAACTATAGTCAATGATGCTATTGAAGAACTAAATGAAACCATCATTATTACTTTGTCAAATCCCGGAAACGCTACGCTTGGAGCCAATACTGTTCACACTTATACGATTATTGACAATGATCCTTTTGGTTACATAGGTCCCGGAGGAGTCGGACAATCAAACAGTAATGTGCTATGGCTGAAAGCAGATGCTATTACAGGATTAAGCGATGGAAATGATGTAACAAGTTGGACTGATAATTCAGGCAACAGCAACACGGTGAGCCAGAGTAATACCACTTACACTCCACGCTATTATTCAAATATTATCAACAGCAAACCGGTAGTCCGCTGGGAACAAGCCGATACACGACTCAGAAAGACATCTTTCAACAATATTCCGATAACAGCAGCTACATCAATATTTGTAAACAGAAACAGCGATAGTAATGAAGGACTAATATCTTATGCAACCGCTGCCGATAATAATAGTTATTTGATATTTAACAGTGGTAATGTTACAAAATACCGGGGCGGGAATAACGCAAGCACACAGGTGATTAACGGAAACACATGGAGAATAATAACCGCTACATGGCGTTCAAGCGGTGGGAATTGGCTTTTATATCGTAACGGAACACAGAGCTATTCAGGTGTTGTCGGTTCGGGAACAAGTAATACAGCAGGAGGATGCCTTGCTATTGGCGCTGAACAAGATGCCGTTGACGGTGGCTATGACCCCGCACAATCCCATCAGGGCGATTTTACTGAAGTTATTATGTACAATACAGTGCTCAATACCGCTCAAAGAATTATTGTTGAAAATTACCTTTCGTCAAAATATGGTATTGCCATTGCTAACGACAGATATGCTTATGATGCCACTCACGGCAACGAAGTAGCAGGAATTGGGCGGGTGGACGCAAGCAACTTTCATTTGGATGCACAGGGCACAAGCATAGTGAGAATAAACAATCCTTCAAGTTTGGATAACAATGATTATTTGCTTTGGGGGCACGACAATGCTAATGCTATTCTAAACACCACGGATGTTCCTGCCGGAATAGATAACCGGATGAACAGAGTTTGGAGAGCAGATAAAACAAATGATGTGGGAACTGTAACGGTATCTTTCGACCTAACCGGTTTTACAGTAAGTTCCGGAAATGATTTGGAACTACTGCTCGATGCCGATGGCGTTTTTACAAATGCAACCCGTTATACAACCGGCAGAACATGGAATGATCCTATTGTTTCTTTTACAGGGGTGAACTTTGCTGACGGTGATTATTTTACAATTGCGTCAAATAGTCCTGCATCTCCTCTCCCAGTGGAGTTACTTTTTTTAGATGCAAAATGCAATAACGGAAAAGTAAAATTGAGTTGGGCAACTGCTTCTGAAACCAATAACGATTATTTTACAATTGAGAGAAGCACTGATGCAGCAATTTGGCAGATACTTGATACTATTGAGGGAGCGGGAAACAGCAACACAATACGAAATTATGAATTTATTGATGAGCAACTTGAAACGTTGGAACTGGTTTTTTATTACCGTCTGAAACAAACTGATTTTGACAGACATTTTAAATATTCTCAAATTATTGCAATAAATAATTGCAGAGAAGAATTACCCGAATTAATTATTTATCCTAATCCATCAAAAGGAAAATTTAATATAGTTTTTAGTAATGGAGAAGAACATGTTCATTCTATCCGTGTTTATAGCACATTAGGTGAACTGGTTTATTATTCCAATAGTTTTCAATCAATCATTGACTTATCGGATAAACCAAACGGAGTTTATTTTGTGCAATTTATTATAGGTTTGAAGAATATTAGTAAAAAAATTGTGATTGAAAGTCCATAATAAGTAACGGTTATATTTCTAATAAAATATGTCCAAGATGGCTTTCACAATATTATGATTATTCTTAAAAAAGGAAGAAATATAACGGGTTTTTAGGAGGGAAAAAATGTCGAATCCAATTTGAATGTAATTGCACATAGGTCTAAAGCTAATTGCGATAAGCCAATTGAAATTTTCAATAATTTGATAAAGAACCAAAAAATATTATTGTCAGTTAAGCAAATAGCTTCAGTTACTAACACCACCTAACTTTTTTATAAACAGAAGAAAAAAATGCCCTAAAGGCATTTGAAATTTTGGGTGGAAGATGGGGCTCGAACCCACGACCCTCAGAACCACAATCTGATGCTCTAACCAGCTGAGCTACATCCACCATTTAAGCATGCAAAGATATAAAAAATTTCAATTAAAAATATACTTTGAACGATTTAAATTATTACATTTGAATTTAAAGGTATAGGGTATAACCCGCAGAACTCAAGTACCAAGAACATAAGCCCCAAATTTCAAATTCCAAGCTCCAAATCTCAAGTCCCAAACTTGGTATTTGGTATTTGAGATTTTGGGCTATACCTTCAGAACTCATGATTTGAGACGAATTGTCAAAATTGATTCGCAAATATTTATTCAATTACTTTTATATAATTGCCAAATAGCCATATCGCTAAAAATTTGTACGATAACAATATAACAATTTAACCATATAACAATTATGAACAATTTATCAAAAAGTAGTTTGCGATTGCATTACCGAAAAATTGATTAAATCACGAGTTCTGACCTCTATACCTTTTTTGTCCGGCTTGTGCGAAATAAAATGCGGAAATTTATCCAGTTCGCTTATAAATTAAACTTTAAGAGATAAGTTTGTTGGGTTTTTTACTTTCTCTTTAAGTAAAGCAATTTTAAATACATCTAAAACTGTTCTGACATAATTAAATTTAAGCCCTTTTAAATAAATTTTACTTATTTGTTCAATATCTTTTTTGTTGTCTGCCGAAAGAATTATTTCTTCGATGCCAGCTCGTTTTGCTGCTAAAATTTTTTCTTTTATTCCACCAACGGGTAAAACTTTGCCCCTTAAAGTAATTTCACCGGTAAGAGCAACATTCTTCTTTACTTTTCGCTGTGTTAATGCAGATGTTAAAGATGTTGCCATTGTTATTCCTGCCGATGGTCCGTCTTTTGGAATTGCACCTTCAGGTACGTGAACATGAATATTCCATTTTTCAAAAATTTTGGAATTTATTTCAAGTGCATCAGCATGCGATTTTATGTATTCTAAAGCAATTACTGCCGATTCCTTCATTACATCGCCCAAGTTACCTGTAAGTGTGAGAGTCCCTTTGCCCTTACTTAAACTTGTTTCTATAAATAAAATTTCGCCACCAACTGCTGTCCATGCCAAGCCGGTAACTACACCTGCAACATCATTGCCTTCGTATTTGTCTTTTAAAATTTCGGCAGGTCCTAAAATTTTACGAAGTAATTCAATTGTAATTGTTGGTTCAATTTTTTCTTCAAATGCAATTTGTTTTGCAAAATAACGAACAACTTTTGCAATTTTTTTATCTAAATCGCGAACGCCTGATTCGCGTGTATAATCTTCAATAATTATTTCCAATATTTGATTTTGAAAAATTACTTGCTTATTGTTTACGCCATGTGCCTCTATTTGTTTAGGAATTAAATGACGAATTGCTATTTCAATTTTTTCTTCAACAATATATCCGGTAACTTCAATCATTTCCATGCGGTCGCGTAATGCTGAATTTATTGTGCTTGTTTGATTAGCTGTGGCAATAAACAAAACTTTTGAGAGGTCAAAATCTGTTTCTAAAAAATTATCGTGAAAAGCATTATTCTGTTCAGGGTCAAGAACTTCTAATAATGCAGCAGAAGGGTCGCCTCTGAAATCATTACCAACTTTATCAATTTCGTCTAAAACAAAAACAGGATTCGACGATTTCATTTTTTTTAAACCTTGAATTATTCTGCCAGGCATTGCACCAATATATGTTTTGCGGTGTCCACGAATTTCCGATTCATCGTGCAATCCGCCAAGCGACATTCTAACATATTTACGACCTAATGCCCTTGCAACAGATTTTCCCAAGGAAGTTTTTCCAACTCCCGGAGGTCCATATAGACAAAGTATTGGGGCTTTCAAATCGCCTTTTAGTTTTAATATTGCAAGATGTTCCAAAATCCTTTCTTTTACTTTGTCGAGTCCAAAATGGTCTTCGTTCAATATTTTTTGTGCTTTTTTAAGTTCGAAATTATCTTTTGTGAATTCATTCCATGGTAAATCAACCATAAGTTGCAAATAATTTACCTGAACCGAGTATTCGGCTGCCGATGGGTTCATGCGTCTAAACTTTTCGAGTTCTTTGTTAAAAGCATCGGCTGTTTCTTTATTCCATTTCTTTTCAGCAGCTTTTTTCTTTAGTTCTTCTGCTTCCTGTTCAAACGGATTTCCACCAAGTTCGTCTTGAATGGTTTTCATTTGCTGATGTAAAAAATATTCTTTTTGCTGCTTGTCAATATCTACTTTGACTTTTGACTGAATATCATTTTTTATTTCAAGGAGTTGAACCTGTTTTATTAACATTTCTAAAACCTGCATCCCACGCTCTTTTAAGTCGTTAACTTCTAAAAGTTTTTGTTTGTCGGCAAGTTTTAAGTCGCTGTTCGAACATATAAAATTAATTAAGAAATATGCGTTTTCGATATTACGAATAGCAAACGATGCTTCATTAGGTATATTGTTAGATAGTTTTACTATTTTTAATGTTATATCTTTAAGCGATGAAATTATTGCATCATATTCCTTGTCAGCTTTTTTTGGTTTTATTTCTAATATCTTCTTAACTTTTGCAGTAATATAAGGTTCTTCTAAAATTAAATTTTCTATTTCGAATAGCCCGCGACCTTGTATTATTACTGTTGTTGATTCATCGGGCATATCAAGGATTTTTATTATTTGAGCGTAGGTGCCTGTCTTAAATAAATCTTTAATTGCCGGGTCATCTACAGTTTGGTCAATTTGAGCAAGTGTTCCAATCAATTGATTTTTTTTATATGCTTCGCGAACAAGTTTTAGCGATTTGTTACGACCAACAGTAATAGGTATTACAACACCTGGGAATAAAACAGTATTACGAAGTGGTAGTATCGGAATGTTTTCTATTTCACCATCTTCTTTTTTTATCTCGCTATCTTCATCAGAAATAATCGGAAAAAAATTAGAGTCATCGGGCGAATCGGAACCAAAATTTGATATTATTTCTATATTATAATCTTTCTTCATATTAATATTTATTAAGCCATTTTGTCAGGCAAATCGTTATTAAAAATTGGACAAGGCAATAGTCAATTATAATGCCATTCATGGATTTAGGATTTAGAATTTTAAACTTCATCATTGGATGTTCGTTATTCAATATTCGCTCTTTTTATTTTGTTTATTGTCAGGACTATAATTTTTAGAATTAATGATTATAAGATTACTGTTCATTGTTGACTGCCGACTGCTTACTGCTTACTGCATTTTGCTTGAAGTTGTCTGTAAACTTCTGAATTTTCGTAAACGAATTTCAAAATATTTTCTTCAATAACATTTAACTCAATATCTCGCCTCGACATCACAATTTTAGCAACTTCAACAGCTTTCTTTAATTGATATGTAATATAACCCGATGGTCCGCCCCAAGTGAAAGATGGAACAAAATTACGGTGAAATCCTGCTCCAAATAAATTTGCCGAAACACCAACTACTGTTCCTGTATTAAACATTGTGTTTATACCACATTTTGAATGGTCGCCCATTATTAGTCCGGCAAACATTAAACCTGTATCTGTAAATTGTTTTTTCGGATAGTTCCACATTTTTACATTTGTATAATTATTTTTTAAATTTGAATTATTTGAATCGGCACCAATATTACACCATTCGCCAATTACTGAATTTCCCAAAAAACCATCGTGTGCTTTGTTAGAATATCCAAAAATAACAGAATTGTTTATTTCTCCACCAACTTTTGAGTGTTGTCCAATGGTAGTTGGACCGTATATTTTTGCACCAAGCTTAATTGTGCTGTGTTCGCATAATGCAAAAGAACCACGAATATTGCATCCCTCCATTATTTCAGTATCTTTTCCAATGTAAATGTGTCCTGAAGTTGCATTCAAACAAGAACATTCTATTTTTGCATTTTCTTCAATAAAAATATTTTCTTTTCCTAAAACCTGATTAGTATTGCTTAATTTTTGACTTATTCTACCCTTTGTTATTAATGAAAAATCTTTTTCTATTTCCTTGCCGTTTTTAATAAAAATATCGCAAAAAGAATTTAATTTTGAAACACTTTGTAATTCAATAGATTTGCATTTAGTTTTAAATGTTTGTGTAAATTCTTCAGCTTGATTTTTATTAAACCTTACAAACAAAATTTGATTTTTATATGTGTATGACAAATTTTCAGTACACGACAAAATTAAATCAATAATTTCTTTAGTTGGCAATAATGAGCTGTTTATAAATAAGTTATCGTTTCCAATAGTTAATTGAAATTTTTCCTGCAAATATGATTTTGTGAAATACGAAACTTTTGATGAGGTTATTTTTTCCCATTTCTCGCGTATAGTTAATATACCAATTCTTATCTCTGAAACTGGTCTGGTAAATGTTAGCGGAAGAAGTTCTTCCCATGTACTATCGTCAAATAAAATAATATTCATAAAATTGAATTTGAGAACAAAGCTACAAGAATTTTGTTAAATATTTTATCTAAATAAAACAATTTGCTTTTACAATAAATAATTTCATTCTCCGTTTTTAATTCGTTTTTATTAAATTAAATTTGAAAATTATTTTAAAGTAATGAAAATATTTTTTGCGATTATTATTTTTATTGTTTTGTCATCAATTACAGCATTTCCACAAATGGGTGGTGCTGGCACATATCAGTTTTTATATTTAACAAATTCACCCCGAGTTGCTGCTCTTGGTGGTAATAATTTAACACTTAACGAAAGCGACCCTGCACTTGCTTATCAGAATCCTGCCTTACTCAACGATAGTATGAATAAACATCTTGCATTAAATTATGTGAATTATTTTACCGATATAAATTACGGTTATGTTGGTTATGCAATGAACTTTCCAAAATATGGAAACGTGTCGGTTGGTATTCATCATATTAATTATGGCAAGTTCGATGGTACCGACGAAACTGGCACATTTACTGGTAAATTTTATGCTGCCGAATATGCTTTTAACTTTATTTACAGCAAAAATATTGATTCTTCATTTAGATATGGAATTAATTTAAAACCTGTTTTATCAGTTTTAGAACATTATAAATCATTCGGATTGGTTGCCGATATAGGTGTTTTATACAACAATAATAAACGAAAATTTACCACGTCATTTGTTATTAAAAATTTGGGAACTCAAATTACAACGTATTATTCTAATCATTACGAACCAATTGACTTTGATTTACAACTTGGAGTAACCAAAAAGCTAAAACACGCACCATTAAGAATTTCAATTACTGCTCAACATCTCGAAAACTGGAAATTAACATTTACTAATCCTAATTCAACCGAAAATGGTTCCGATTTAATTACTGGTCAAACTAAAAAGCAATCAAAACTTTCAATTTATGGCGATGAGTTTATGCGACATATTATAATTGGGGCAGAAATAATTTTATCCAAAAATTTTTATGTTGGGTTAGGATATAACTACCAACGCCGTAAAGAAATGCTAGTTGATACACGACCATTTATGGTTGGAACATCGTGGGGTTTTGGTTTCCGAATTTCTAAATTTAATTTTTGTTATGCCCGTGCATCGTATAATTTAGCAGGAGCATCTAATTTATTCTCAATAAGTACAAATCTTGCCGATTTTTACAAAAAGGGAAACCAATAAATTGTATTTTTCAGCCAATGTCTGAGTTCTCTACAATATATTTAATGATTTCATTTAGCTTTATAAAAAAATAATGTAATTTTATTTTTTTTTTAAATGAATTTGGTCAATAAAACATCAAAGTATTCATAAAGAGGGGTTCTAAAAATTAGCTGTTTTGAGGCGGACAAGATTTTAAAAACGGAGTTTACTATTGTAAATGAGTGTTTTAAAATAACAGTCCAACGATAAAAGAGCAATTTTTATAACTCCCGTTACAATTAGTTAATGAGAGATTTAATTATAGCAATAGATGGTTACAGTTCTTGTGGTAAAAGCACCATGGCAAAATCTGTTGCTAAATTATTAGGTTATATTTATATTGATAGTGGTGCAATGTATAGAGCTGTAACATTATACTGTATAAGATATGGAATAATAAAAAATTCTAATGTAAACATTGAACTTTTAAAACAAAATCTCAATACAATTGACATCAGATTTTTACAAAATAATTTAACAAATGAAAGCGAAACTTGGCTTAATGGTGAGAATGTAGAAGATGAAATACGAAAACAAGAAGTTGCTTCGTGCGTGAGCATTGTTAGCAAAATTCCTGAGGTAAGAAAAAAACTTGTTTCAATTCAACGTAAAATTGGCGAAAACAAAAAGATTGTTATGGATGGCAGAGATATTGGAACTGTTGTTTTTCCTGAAGCTGATTTAAAAATATTTATGACTGCCAATCAAATTATTAGAGCTGAACGAAGATTACTCGAAATGAACGAAAAAGGAATGCAAATTACTATTAACGAAGTTGTTGAAAATATTAAATTACGTGATAACATTGACGAAAGCAGAGTAATAAGCCCTTTACGAAAAGCCGATGATGCTATTGTGCTCGATAATAGCAATATGACACGTGAAGAACAATTAGATTGGGTTATGCAAAAAATTAATCAAATTGAACCATGATTGTTGAAATTGATAAAAATTCAGGATTCTGTTTCGGAGTTGTGTTTGCAATAAAAAAAGCCGAAGAACAATTATCAAAATATGGTAAACTATATTGCTTGGGCGATATTGTGCATAATAATTTAGAAGTTGAACGATTAAAACTTTTAGGTCTTATTACTATTGATTATGATGAATTTAAAAAATTGCACGATTGCGCGGTGTTAATTAGGGCACATGGCGAACCGCCTGAAACTTATAAAATTGCAAAAGATAATAACATTATGCTTTTAGATGCTACTTGCCCGGTTGTACTTAGGTTACAACATAAAATTAAACTCGGTAACGAAGAAATGTTTTCACAAAATGGGCAAGTTGTTATTTATGGTAAGAATGGACATGCCGAAGTAAATGGATTAGTGGGGCAAACCGAAGGCAAAGCTGTAGTTGTTGGAAACATTAGTGAACTTAATAAAATTGATTTTTCAAAGCCTATAACAATATACTCACAAACTACTCAAAACACCGAAAGCTATAAAGAAATAATTGCTGAAATAAAAAGAAGAATGGTAAAGGCAGGGGGAAAAGTCATTTTAAAAACACACGATTCTACTTGCCGTCAGGTTTCATCACGTCAAACCGAATTAAAAAAATTTTGTATTAAACATGATATTGTTATTTTTGTGAGTGGAAAAAAGAGTTCAAACGGTAAGGTTCTTTTTAATGTTTGCAAGCAGGTAAACTCGCGTACTTACTTAGTTTCAGAGTTAGTTGAAGTAAATAAAGAATGGTTCAGGGAAAATGATTCGGTGGGCATTTGTGGTGCCACTTCAACTCCGCGATGGCTTATGGAAAAAATTGCAGATGAAATTAAATCACTAAATATTTGATTGTTATGGCAAAAATTAAAAGTGTTGGAGTATTGACATCAGGGGGCGACTCACCTGGTATGAATGCAGCTATCAGAGCTGTAGTCAGAGCAGCTATTTATCACGGGTTGGTTCCTTACGGCATTCATCATGGTTATTACGGAATGATGACGGGACAAATCAGGGAATTGAAATCGCATAATGTTTCCGGTATTATTCAATATGGTGGTACAATACTTAAAACTGCACGTTGTGAAGAGTTTAAAACGCCCGAAGGTCGCAAAATGGCTTATGAACAATTAAAAAAACATAATATTGACTCTGTAGTTGTTATCGGTGGTGATGGTTCGTTCAGGGGTGCCGGATGTTTTACTGCTGAGTATGATATTCCCTGTGTCGGTTTGCCCGGAACAATTGATAATGACATATTTGGAACAGACTATACCATAGGTTATGATACTGCCTTAAATACAGTTGTGCAATGTATTGATAAAATACGCGACACAGCAAGTTCGCACGATAGACTTTTCTTTGTTGAAGTTATGGGCAGAGATGCGGGTTTTATTGCCCTCCACTCTGGACTTGCATGCGGTGCAGAAGCTATATTAATACCTGAAGTAGAAACTCATCTCGAAACTTTAAAGAATTATCTTGAAGAAGGAAACAAACGAAAGAAATCCAGTAGTATTATTATTGTTGCCGAAGGCGATGATGCGGGAGGAGCGTTCGATATTGCCAATAAGGTTAAAGAAGATTTTAAAGATTACACTGTTCGTGTTTCGGTACTTGGGCATATACAAAGAGGTGGAAGCCCAACAGCTTTTGACAGATACTTAGCTACCCGGTTGGGTGTTGCTGCCATTGATGCTCTGCTTGATGACCAAAAAAGCATTATGGTTGGTATGATAAATAATGAAATTGTACATACTACTTTTAACAAAACTATTAAACAACATCGTATAGCCAACCCAAAATTACTTGAACTTATTGATATTCTTAATGTTTAATAAATAACCCTGTCATCAAACTATTTGCCAGTGAACAATAAACAATGAACAATAAACAATGAACAATAAACAATGAACAATAAACAATGAACAATAAACAATGAACATTTTTAAACCATAAATATGAACTCAAATAAAAAAAAAATCGGAATTATTTTTTCAGGAGGTCCCGCTCCAAGTGCTAATTCAGTTATATCAGCATGTGCCCTCAGTTTCCTTGATAAAAAAATATCATGTATAGGATTTTACCGAGGATATGAATTTATCGAAAAATTCGATAAAAATGCTCCAAATATTATCGAAGGCGAACACTATGTTAATATAGATTATTCAGTATCAAAGATACGCAACGAAAAAGGTATTATGCTAAAGACTTCCCGAGCTAACCCCGGTGCAGGAATTAAAAACATGGAAGATTTTAACAACAAAGAAAAAACACAAAAACTGCAAAATATAATTAACGCATTAAATTATTTGAATATTAATACTTTAATTTCAATCGGCGGAGATGATACTCTTAAAACTGCCAATTTCCTTAAAATAATGGGAGTCAATGTTATCCATATTCCAAAAACTATAGACAATGACTATTTTGGTATCCCATGGACATTTGGTTTTTGGACCTGTGTAAATATTGCCAAATCTCTCATTATAAATCTTGAAGCCGATGCCATGTCAACCGATGCCTTTGTTATTGCTGAATTAATGGGAAGAAAATCCGGCTGGATTACTTATGCCACTGGAATTGCCGGAGAAGCTATAAAAATGATTTCTACCGAAGATGTTGATACTGAACTAATAGACATTCATGCTATTGCTAATGAAATCGCTGACCTTATTCAACTTAGGCAGAAAATGAAACGCCCTTATGGTGTGATTTGTATAGCCGAGGGATTAGTTGAAAAATTACCAGACGATATGAAACCTGAAACCGTAGATTCGCATGGAAATATAAAACTCGACAAAGCCCAAATCGGATTAATTATTTCTGATATGGTGTCTTTCATTTACAAGCAAAGGACAGGAAAAGAAATAAAAATCGTTAACAAACAGATAGGTTACGAAACCCGTGCAGGCGAGCCGATAAGCTACGATATTGTTTTAGGTTCCATGCTTGGTTATGGAGCATATAAACTTTATTCAAAAGAACAATTCGGACAAATGGTTTCAGTTTCAGATGAGTTTGAAATTAAAGGTATCCCTTTTCAAGAACTTATAGATCCAGTTACGCTGCTTACAAAAATCAGACTTGTTCCTAAAGGCAGCGATTTTCATAATCTGAAAGAAATTCTTTCATACAGAGATTACGAAAAGTAAAAAGTTAGAAGTAAAACATAGAACAATGAACATAGAACATAGAACGTAGAACAGTGTACAAAGTATTATGTATAATGAAATGATAACAATTTAACAATAAAACAATGTATGACGATGTATTAACAATGTATGACAACAGAATAACAATGAATGACAAAGTATTATAATGTATGACTACTGTATAACAATATCAAGTATAATTAAAATTAAGGTATATTTGCCCGATTAATAAAAAAAAATATGAAATGGTTATTTCTTGCATTAGGAATTCTTTTTGAGGTTATTGCTTTAGTTTTTATGAAAAAATCTTATGGGTTTACAAAATTATGGCCCGATATATTTGTTGTGTTTTTTTATGCACTTGCATTGGGATGTTTAATTTTAGTTTTAAGAAGAATGGATACCAGCATTGCTTATGCAATATGGGCAAGTGTTGGTACTCTTATTGTGGCAGTTGTGGGAATAGTATGGTTAAAAGAACCTATTACAGCTATTAAAATTGTTTCAATGATTTTAATTGTTATCGGGGTATTTGGCTTGGAATATTCTGATAAATAAACAATATTTAATGCCAAATAAAACCACTTTTGTTGATGTATTGTTACCATTAGCTTTATCCGGATATTTTACCTATTCAGTATCCGAAAATTTAATTTCAAACATTAAAATTGGCAAACGCGTTGTTGTTCAGTTTGGCAAAAAAAAACTTTATACAGCAATTATTTGTAATATTCATAACAATGTTCCTCAATTTGAATATAAAAACATATTGCAGATAATAGATAACGACCCAATTGTTAATCATTTACAGCTATCATTTTGGCAATGGTTATGTATGTATTATATGTGTACTATTGGTGAAGTTTATAAAGCTGCTTTGCCATCAGGATTGAAACTCGAAAGTGAATCAGTTATTTTACCGGGAAATAATATTTTAACTGAAATTGATTTATCAGATGATGAGATTTTAATAGTTGAATTGTTAAAACAACATGGTTCAATATTAATTGAGGACGTTGTTAAAGCAACAGGCAAACAAAATGTTTATTCGTTAATTGGCTCTTTAGTTTCCAAAAAAATTATTATTGTTGAGGAATCGCTTACCGAAAGGTATATTCCTAAATATGAACAGTATGTTACAATTTCCGATGAAATAGAAACTGAAGAACATTTTAACACTATTTACAATAATTTATCAAAAGCTCCAAAACAAGCCGATTTGCTGCTTAAATTAGCCGAATTGATTAAGCTTTTTACTCCCCAGCAAAGCAGTATTAAAAAGTCAGGATTACTTAAAAATCTTCCTAACTCTGCTAATATACTTCGCGAACTTCAAAAAAAGAAAATTGTAAAAGTTTTTGAAAAGGAAGTTAGTCGCTTTAATAATTTTTCTTCTGAAAAAATAGAAATAGCTGTTTTAAGCAGTTTACAAAAATCGGTGTATTCAAAAATTAAAGAATTATTAACCGAAAAAGATACCGTGTATTTGCATGGTGTTACATCTAGCGGAAAAACTGAAATTTATATTCATTTAATTAACGATTATATTAGCAAAGGCAAACAAGTTCTGTATTTACTGCCCGAAATTGCGTTAACAAATCAAATAATAAATCGTTTACGGCTTGTTTTTGGAAACTTAATTGGTGTTTATCATAGTAAGTTCAGCGATGCCGAAAGAGTAGAAACATACTTGAATGTATTACAAGATGATAATGCTAAAAATCCGTTCAAAATAATACTTGGTGTCAGGTCGTCTATTTTTTTGCCATTTAAAAATTTAGGCTTAATTATTATTGACGAAGAACACGAAAATACATATAAGCAATTCGACCCTGCACCTCGTTATAATGCCCGTGACTCTGCCCTTATGCTTGCAAAAATGCATGGTGCAAAAGTAATTCTTGGCTCTGCAACTCCCTCAATAGAAAGTTATTACAATACATCCTCAAATAAATTTGGGAAGGTAGAGTTATTTACTCGTTTTCAGGATATTAAAATGCCTGTAATTGAGGTTGTTGATACAAAAGAAGCATATAAACGCAAACAAATGAAATTACATTTTTCGCCTGTTTTATTAGAAAACATTGTGCAAACTATCGAAATTGGCAAACAAGTAATTTTATTTCAAAACCGACGCGGTTTTTCGCCATGGTTAGAATGTGCCGACTGCAGTTGGATTCCTGGTTGCCGCCACTGCGATGTAAAATTAACATATCACAAATTCGAAAATCGTTTAATTTGCCATTATTGCGGTTTTTCAATTAATGTTCCTTCTACTTGTCATGCTTGCAGTGGTAAAAATGTAATTATGAAAGGTTTTGGTACAGAGCGTGTTGAAGATGACTTATCAATTATTTTTCCGAATTATAAAATTGGAAGAATGGATTTGGATTCTGCCCGAACCCGAAAAAAAATTGACCAGATAATCGAAGATTTTGAAATCGGAAAAACTCAAATTCTTGTTGGCACTCAAATGTTATCAAAAGGTTTAGATTTTAACAATGTTGGTTTAGTTGGTGTATTAAATGCCGACAATATGCTAAATTTTCCCGATTTTAGAGCAAACGAACGAAGTTTTCAGCTAATGGCTCAGGTTAGTGGCAGGGCAGGAAGAAAAGGTGAACAAGGAAAAGTAATAATTCAAACAAGTCAGCCACAACATCCTGTAATTAAATTTGTTATAAATAATGATTATTTGTCTTTATATAACTGGCAAATACAGGAACGGGCTAAATATAATTATCCCCCATTTTCGCGTTTAATAGAATTTGTACTTAAACATAAACAGGAAGAAATTGTGCAACATGCCGCAGTGGAGTTTACAACATTATTACGAAAATATTTTGGTAGTCAATTAATTGGTCCCGATAAACCAATAATTTCAAAAATTCAAAATTATTATTTACGCCACGCACTTATAAAAGCGAGTAAATCAATCACATTACAACGTGTACGTGAAACTATTACTCTTTGCATTGTTCAAATAAAATCTAATCCTTCTTACAAATCATTAATTATTGTACCAAATGTTGACCCAATGTGAGTTATTTTATATCTTTGAGTAGTTAAAAATTGCCACAAAACCACTAAAATACTAAATACCACAAAAATATTCTTTAGCCATTTATATTTTCGGGTAAATAAATATTTTTATTAAATTTGCGGGTTTAATTTTTTTTAATAAAAATAAAACTTCTTATTAATGTTATAATAAATAAATATGGATTTTAAAACCGAACAGGAAAAATTTTGGGCAGAAGATTTTGGAAATAGTTACATCGAAAGAAATAAAGGTGAAGAGTGTTTAGCTTCAGATTTGATTTTTTTTTCTAAAACATTTAACCATATTGGAAAAATAAATTCAGTGATTGAGTTTGGTGCAAACATCGGATTAAATTTAAAAGCAATAAAGCTTTTATTTCCAAAAATTCAATTATTTGGTATCGAAATAAACAAACAAGCATCAATTGAACTTTCTAATGTTATTGGTAGTGAAAATATTTTTAATGGTTCTATTTTCGACTATGAGCCAAAAAAGAAATTTGCTCTTTCTTTAATAAAAGGCGTTCTAATTCATATTAATCCCAATATGCTCAATAATGTTTACGAAAAACTTTACAATTCGAGTAGTAAATACATCTTAATTTGCGAATATTACAATCCTTCACCCGTAACTGTTAATTACAGAGGTCATAGCGAACGTTTATTTAAAAGAGATTTTGCCGGCGAAATGCTCGAAAAATACAATGATTTAAAATTAGTTGATTATGGCTTCTGTTACAAAAGAGACAATGCATTTCCTCAAGATGATGTTACCTGGTTTTTACTTGAGAAATGTTAAGAAAAATAATAATTAAAATGAAAGTAATTAGTGTTTGTCTGTAATATCAAGAGTCTGAACTATAATGTTCGAGTTTGAGGCTTGCGAAGTTTTGAAAATCTCACTGCCTTCGTTTGTGTCTTCACAAACGATTTGCAATGAATTACTGTTTTCAAAACAAGTTTACTCCGTAACGCAGCGTGCTGGGGCATAACGAAAAAATCGAACATTATGGACAAACACTACTTATAAAATTCAACCAACTTCATTATTGGTTTAGCCACAATTAATTGAATTGTAATATTGTAAAATTTGCATTTTTCAATTAATATTTCACTAAAAACATTTGCAATAGAGCCAACAAAACCAACTTTATTGTTTTTTATATCCGGGTATTTTAACAAGTGATTTGTTATTAAATCATAAAAAGCGTTTTCAACAATTGCTTTTACTTGTTTGTTTTTTATGTTTTCCTTAATAAAATATGTAAACGATGCTAAATATTTGTTTGCATTTAATTTGCGATAAACATTTTCTAGTATTTCGGTTTTCCCAATTCCGAATTCATTTTTAAAGTTATTTTCTATTTCTTTTGAAAAATTACCATACAATAAATTTGTGATAAAGTGTTTACCAATGTATGCCCCACTACCTTCGTCACCTAAAATATACCCAAGCGATTCGGTTTTAAATGTTATTTCATTTCCATTAAAATATCCTGAGTTTGCACCTGTACCAAGAATTACTGCAATGCCATTGCTTTTTCCAAATAATGCTTTTGCAGCACCTAATAAGTCAGATTCAATTTCAGTTTCTGAATCTGGAAATGTTTTATTTAAAAAAACTTCGATTACATTTTTTTTCTCCGAAGAATTGCACCCTGCACCAAAAAAGAAAACATTTGTTACATTTTTGTTGTTTACTTTTTCTAAAATAATTTCTTGAATTTTTATAAGTTCATTTGTTGTAACAAAGTATGGGTTCATACCCGAAGTTTCGAATGTTATAGTTTCATTTTTTGAAACTAAAGCCCATTCTGTTTTTGTTGAACCCGAGTCGGCTATTAAAATCATATTTTTCTTTGTATTTATCTGTGAATCTGTGGCGATTTTTTATTTAAAATTTTCTTCAGTAACATCTCAAATTCATTCTCAAAGTTAGGAGTATAAATTCCTTTTCCAATATTTTTTTTAATTTCGTTTACTGTCCAAAATTTCCCTTCGTCAACTTCTTTTTTATCGGGAAATAGTGGGCCATCGTTAAAAGTAATAAATGAAAAAACAAGTTCCGATTCAACATCCGATTTCCAAACATATTGAGCAAAGGTATTAGCATTAGTTAATTCAATACCAATTTCTTCTTTTACTTCTCTAGTTAATGCTTGCTCAATTGTTTCGTTAATAGAAACATGTCCGCCTACAGCTGTGTCCCATTTACCAGGTTGAGTATCTTTAAACATTGGTCGTTTTTGTAAATAAATTTCTTTTTTGTTATTAATAACGTGCAAATGAACAACTGGGTGTAATAAATCTTTGTTTTTATGAACCTCGGAACGTGGTGCCTGACCAATAATTTTACCTTTTTCGTCAACCAATGGAACCCATTCTTCGGAAAGCAATCTCTTCTTCTTAATTTTTGCTCTTATAAATTCAATTAAAGCATAAACACCAAACAATATGTAAAACAAGCCGCCGCTAATAAAAGCCCATGCTTCTTTACTCATGTAAAATGCAGAATAAATTACCAAAGCAGTATGAGCAGAAAAAATTATGAACATTAAAAGCAAACTTTGTTTCATTAATTTTTCCTGAGATCTGTTAAATTGCATATCACCCATATATCTTTTCGACATCGCAAACATAATATTAGCAGGTGTGAACACTGAAATACCCAAAATTAAACAAAGAATAATTTCGATTAAAGCTGGCTTTAATTTAAAAAATATGTCGTTGTTAAACGATAGTGAAATGCCACCCATTACTACAATTAAAGCAGTATCAAGAAGCGTAAAACGGTCGAGGCGTTTTTCTTTAAAATAAATAAAAATTAATTGACCTACACCAAAAACAATTGCTACAATAAGCCCTGTTTTTGTTCCCCAAATTTCGTCGGCAGCAATAAAAACAAAAAGGGGTAAAAATCCTGGTAGTAATTTTTTAAATAAATTTTTTCGGTTCACTATAATTATGGTTTATAGTTTAACATTTTAATCCTTATAATTTCATTTACAATCTCTCTATTATTCTTTTCAAGATTTTTATTAATATTTTGTAAATTTTTAATTGTATTTTTCAATAATTTATTTTCTTCGATATTATGTGCTTCAATTTTTTCTTTTTTAGTAAGTTTTTTTAATATATTAATCTGTTGCATTAATTCTTTATTTTTTTCAGAAAATGATTTTAGCCTTGAAATTTCCTGTTCGGCGTTATCCAATATTTTTTTTAATTCCTCAATATACTTTAACGCAAAAAGTAACTTTTCAAAATCAGTAAAGTGGTGTCTGACAAAAATTTTATCAGGAAAATGGTCTTCCATTTTTTTACTTTATTATTTTATCTAAAACTAATTTCCCTGCTTCTTTGTAAATCATTATATTCATCATTTTAAGTTTTACAAAATCTTCGCGAAAAAAGCGATAACCTTTGTAATCTCCATCATAAGCACCACCATTGCTGTCTTTAATAAGGTACCAATCTTCTCCGTCTTTTTCGTAAAAACCAACTATGTGAATGCAATGATCGTCGGTAGTAGAACCGTTTTTCAACCTTAATTGGCGGGAATTATCATCAATTTCAGAAGTTGGAATATCGAAAGATGGAACAATGGCAACCTGAGTTTCATTATCATAACCCGGCTCTGAAATATCACCACAAATACATACCGTATAGCCATTTTGCAACGATAATTTTATTGTTTTTATAAAATCTTCAACAGGAATATTGTAATAATTGCTGTAATGCCACCAGTTATCGGCTTCAACTAATTCGTGCTTTTCGTAAAACTTATTTTCGTTTGTTGACATAAAATTAAAGTAATCGGACATTTTAAGTTTTAAAAAATTTGAAAGAAAAGTTTGTGGTGTATATTCCACGTTGTTATATTTTATTTTTTTCGGTGGTGTACCCATTTCAGAGTTAAGAATTGAAGTGATTTCTTTTACAACATAATCTTCATTCCAATGATTAGTTGTTTTAACATTATTCAGAAATTCTGTCATTTCTGCAACCATTATTCTATGGCTATTAAATTTTCTTACAGTCGGTTTTCCTTCATAAGATTCGTAAGGAACAATACCATATTTTCCCCAAATACGTGGAATGGCAGCAGCTTCGGAGCCCTCAGAAAAAGAAGTGTTGCCGCGTGTTTTAAAAAAATCCTTTGCACGTTCAATATATTCCCAATAAACTGTAAACATTTCCGATAATTTTACTTCAACATTTGAAATACGTTTAGATTCGCTTTCCATAAATGAAGTTGTTGCATAACACCAGCAAGTGCCCGAGTTACCCTGACAAACTGGCTGTTGATGCCATATTTCTTTATAAAGTTTTTTGTCGTTTGGATAATTATGTCCACTAAAATCTACTTTGAAATATTTTTTGTTTTCTTTTACTTCTGGTTCATCAAAATGCTCAACATCGCGTAAAATTTCATTTTCGTAAAAACCGTTTGTGTAATTTTCAAAGGTGCCTTTTTCTTTTTGTGGAGTTTGAGAAAATGAACAAAAAAAATAAAAAGTTAGGAAAACAAGAATTAAAAATTTCATAATTAATTTTTCATCAAAGATAAAAATAAAATTTCTTTACAAATTGAAATACAATAATTGTATTTATTTTTGAAGCAAATTTAAATTTGTATTAAATGAGATATAAAATAATTACACTTCTTATAATAGTATCATTCGCATTAAATGCTATTTCTCAAAATACCAGATTTGGAGTTTCGTTTTCGAATAATGTTACTTCGTTTCCTGTATTGGGATATCAACAACTCTTTTATAGTCAGTTTCATCCAGGTATAGATTGCTTTAAAAGTTGGAAACTAAATAAAAACGAAAAAAGTTCTGTTGAAGCTCAAATAATTGCCGGATTTTTTTACCATCGTTTTGTGCAAACTGTTATAAGAATTTATCCTTCAATTTCGTATTCTCGGAAATTAAACAAGCGTTTTTATTTAGGAGCAGGACTTGGTGCCGGATATGCAATGGCATTTGTTGGTAACGATGTTTTTAAATTAAATTCTGAAGGTGTTTACGAAAAAAAATCTTCGTTAAAAGGTCGTTCTCAATATATTGTAAACTTCGAAATTAAAGGTAGTTACAACTTGAAAAAAGACGAACCCGACAGTAAAAAATTGTTTTTTGCTTTTAAAACTTTTGTTCAGGGAATATTTGTACCTGGTTATGTTCCGGTTTTGCCAGTTAATTCATTGTTTGTGGGTATTTCAATTCCTTTAAAATCAAAAGAAAATGAAAAATAAAAAATCAGAATCTACCGTCATACTGAATTTATTTCAGCATCTCATATATCCATTTAAACAAAGATTCCGAAACAAGTTCGGAATGACGTTTAATAGTTTTTTATTTTTATCAACTGTTATTTTGCTTTTAGCAATTATTACTAGTTGCAAAAAAAATATTGAAGCTACAAAACAATTAGATTGCAATTTTATTGATTCGAGTTCTACACTTCCTAAAAATAATATATATAAAGGTGTAATTGATAAATACATTAAAAAAGGATTGCCTGGTATTTCAGTTTTGGTTACCGATTCAAATGGAACGTGGGTCGGTGCAAGCGGTTATGCCGATATTAAAAATGGAGTAAAGTTCACTCCTTGTCACATTTCAAAAGCTGCAAGCATAACTAAATTGCTTGTTGGCACATTGTTATTTAAGCTTCAGGAGGAAGGCAAAATAAATGCTGACGATAAAATTTCTAAATATATTGATAAAAGTATTTTAGACAGAATTGATGGTGCAGATGGCAGAACAATTAAACAATTGATGACTCACACAACAGGAATATTTGATGTTATAACATCATCGGGCTTTTATTTAGCGGTATTAAATAATCCAAATAAACGCTGGACTCAAATGGAGTTATTGAAATACGTGTACGGACAAAAATCTTATGCTCTAAATAACCCATACCCTGCACATTATTCGAGTACAAACACATTACTATTATCAATGTGTATTGAAAAAGCTACCGGCGAAAAACATGAGAAATTACTACGCGAAAAAGTTTTAACTCCTTTGGGCATGAACGATACTTATTATCAGGGTAGGGAAGATGTTCCTACAAGTGCTGCCCAAGGATATTTCGATTTATATAACAATGGTGAAATTGTAAATGTGTCGAATTTAATTACCGGAAGTGGTAATGGTTATGGAGGTATTTATTCAAATGTTTTTGATTTACAGAAATTTATAAAAGCTTTATTAATAGATAAAACAATTCTTTCGCAGGCATCGCTTGACCAAATGCAAACTTATGCACAAGAAAAAGATGACTTTTTTTGTGGAATGGGAATAATTAAAAAATTTACTAAAAAACCAAATTACGGAATAGGACATACAGGTCGCGATTTAGGTTATGTTGCCGATTTATTTTATTTTCCCGAACGAAATATTACAATGGTTTTCTTTGTAAATTATGGAACCAACGGCGAAAGTTCGCTAAAACAAGTTTTTTTCGATTTTGAAAGTGAGTTGGTTGATAAAATATTGGAGTAAATGAAGTGTTATTGTGTTTTCGCAGTTTTACTAAGCAATCGCTCGCATCTTGCGAGTGATTATATACCCTATGTTGGTTTTTCTCTAACAAAGAAAACCTAACAAGGGGGCAAGCCCAGCATTACAAGGGGGCAAGCCCCCTTGTAATAGTGGTTCAGACAATAAAACCATAAACAATCATCGTCAAAGAAAATAAATCATAAACAATCAGCGTTAATCATCGTCTTATTAAAAATATTTTTTATTCTATTTAAAAATTGATATATATCTGATTATATATACATTATAAACATTTTAATATGTAATATTTCACATTTTAAATGATTTGTTAAAAAAATTGTATATATTTTTTTATATTACCCTATTGTTTTAAAAAAATAATGTTTTACCTTTGCAAACCATTTTAGAAATTTTTTATAATTAATTATATATGCCGACTGTAGAACAATTGGTTAGAAAAGGCCGAAAAAAAATCGTTGAAAAAAGCAAATCAAGAGCACTTGATTCGTGTCCGCAACGTCGTGGAGTTTGTACACGTGTTTATACAACTACTCCTAAAAAACCTAACTCAGCAATGCGAAAAGTTGCTAAAGTTCGTATCACAAACGGACAAGAGGTAATTGCTTACATTCCAGGCGAAGGTCATAATTTACAGGAACATTCAATTGTTCTGATACGTGGTGGTCGTGTAAAAGACTTACCAGGTGTACGTTATCATATTATACGCGGAGCTTTGGATACAGCCGGCGTTGAAGGACGTAAACAAAGAAGATCAAAATACGGAACAAAAAGACCAAAAGTTAAAAAATAATATAATAAGACAATGAGAAAGTCTAAACCTAAAAAACGTATAGCTCTACCCGACCCTAAATTTAACGATACACTTGTAACAAGGTTTGTTAATGAGCTTATGTACGATGGCAAAAAAAGTATTGCATACAAATCTTTTTGCGAAGCCATTGAATTGATTACAAAAAAATCGAAAGAAGCTGGTGTTGAACCACTTGATTTTTGGAAAAAAGCTTTGGAAAATATTACTCCCGAAGTAGAAGTAAAAAGCCGTAGAGTTGGTGGCGCAACCTTTCAGGTTCCTACCGAAATTCGTCAGGACCGTAAAATTTCTATAAGTATTAAAAATCTTATTGAATTTGCACGAAAACGTAGCGGACGTTCAATGAGCGAAAAACTTTCTGCCGAAATAATTTCTGCATACAACTCCGAAGGTGGAGCGTTTAAAAGAAAAGAAGATATTCACCGAATGGCTGAAGCTAACAAAGCTTTCTCGCACTTTCGCTTTTAATTTTGTTCTTTGATATAGTGGAAAAATAATGATAAAAGATTTACAATATACCAGAAACATTGGCATCATGGCTCACATTGATGCAGGTAAAACCACTACTACCGAACGTGTTTTATATTATACAGGTATTAACCATCGCATGGGCGAAGTTCACGAAGGCTCTGCAACCATGGATTGGATGGTACAGGAACAGGAAAGAGGAATTACAATTACATCGGCAGCTACAACTACTTTCTGGAAATACAATAACGAAGATTATAAAATTAACATTATTGATACTCCCGGACATGTTGATTTTACTGTTGAAGTTGAACGTTCGTTGAGAGTACTCGATGGCGCTGTTGCAGTTTTTTGTGCTGTTGGTGGTGTCGAACCACAATCGGAAACTGTTTGGCGACAAGCAACAAAATATCATGTCCCGCGAATTGCTTTCGTTAATAAAATGGACCGTCCTGGTGCTGATTTTTATGGAGTAATAACTCAAATTCAAAAAAAACTCAAAGCAAATCCAATCCCTTTGCAATTGCCCATAGGTAACGAAGATAATTTTAAAGGTGTTGTTGATTTAATTTCAAAAAAAGCTATAATTTGGGAAGATGAAACCCTTGGTTCTACATATAATATTGTTCCTGTTCCACAAGAAATGAATGAAGTTGTTGAAGAATGGAACGAATATATGTTAGAAAAACTTGCTGAAGCTGATGATGATATTCTTGAGAAATTTTTGAATGATAAAAATTCTATTACTCCTCACGAAATTCATAATGCTATTCGCAAAGCAACTATAAAAATGAAAATTGTTCCTATGTTTTGCGGTGCTGCATTTAAAAACAAAGGGATTCAAACATTACTTGATGGAATTATTGCCTATTTGCCAAGCCCATTAGACATTGGAACTGTTAAAGGAATAGACCCGCGAAACGAAAAACAAATTGAACGAAAACCTAATAACGACGAGCCATTTTCGGCACTTGCTTTTAAAATAGCTACCGACTCGTATGTTGGCAGATTAACATATTTAAGAGTATATTCCGGAATTTTAAAAACCGGTGCTATGGTTTACAATGCACGTACCGGGAAAAAAGAACGGCTTACACGATTATTCCAAATGCACGCAAATAAACAAAACCCCAAAGATGATATTGAAGCCGGCGATATTTGTGCAGCAGTTGGATTAAAAGATGTGAGAACCGGAGATACTCTTTGCGATGAACATCACCCGATTTTTCTGGAAAAAATGGTTTTTCCTGAACCTGTTATTAGTTTAGCAATAGAACCTGTTAGTCAAGCAGATATTGAAAAGCTTGTTATAACACTTCAAAAACTTGCCGATGAAGACCCAACATTTTCAGTTAAAATTGATGAAAACACAGGTCAAACTACAATAAACGGAATGGGTGAACTTCATCTCGAAATAATTATTGACAGATTAAAAAGAGAATATAATTTACAAATAAATCAAGGTGTTCCGATGGTAGCATATAAAGAAACATTAACTATCGAAGTTGAACATCACGAAATATTTAAAAAACAAACTGGAGGTAAAGGAAAATTTGCCGATATTACTGTTAATATTGGACCAAACAATAAAGGACTTTCAGGATTACAGTTTGTTAATGAACTAAAGGGAAACAATTTACCTAAAGAATATGTTTTAGCAGTTGAAAAAGGATTTAAAATGGCAATGAATAACGGACCACTTGCCGGTTACACATTAGATAACCTGAAAGTTGTTTTAAAAGATGCTGCTTTCCATCCTATTGATTCAGATGCTGTTTCGTTCGAAATTGCTGCAAACTTAGCATATCGTAATGCATCTTTAAATGCAAACCCAACACTTCTTGAGCCAATTATGAAAATTGAAGTTGTTACACCAGAGGAATATATGGGCGAAGTAATGAGCGATTTAAATCGTCGTCGCGGTCAAATAAGTGGAATGGACAACAAATTAGGTGCGAGAATAGTAAAAGCACAAGTTCCTCTTTCAGAAATGTTTGGATACGTAACAATATTACGTACAATAACCTCTGGCAGAGCATCATCTTCAATGGAATTTTTTCAATATCAAAAAATGCCATTTGAATTAGCTGCTGAAATAATTAAAAGAGTTACCGGAAAGCAAATTTTTATTAATCAATAATATGAGCCAAAGAATTAGAATAAAATTAAAATCTTACGACCATAATTTGGTTGACAAGTCAGCCGAAAAAATCGTAAAGACTGTAAAATCAACAGGCGCAGTTGTAAATGGACCAATTCCTTTGCCTACTCACAAAAGAATTTTTACTGTTTTAAAATCGCCTTTTGTAAATAAAAAAGCAAGAGAACAGTTTCAATTAAGTTCACATAAAAGATTGTTAGACATCTATAGTTCAACATCAAAAACTATTGATGCTTTAATGAAACTCGAACTTCCGAGTGGTGTAGAAGTAGAAATCAAAGTATAATTTAACAAATATTGTAAATATAAAATAATCAATAATAAATTAAAAAATGGCCGGACTAATAGGTAAAAAAATCGGAATGACTTCGATTTTCAGTGCCGAGGGAAAAAATATTCCATGCACTGTTTTACAAGTTGGTCCCTGTGTAGTAACACAGGTGAAGACCGTAGAAAAAGACGGTTACGAAGCAATTCAACTTGCTTTCGACGAAAGAAAAGAGAAAAATACTCCAAAACCATTACTGGGGCATTTTAAAAATTCTAATACTACTCCTAAAAGAATAGTTAGAGAATTTAAAAAATTTGATGTTTCAACAATAAAACTTGGCGATATACTTACTGCCGAAATTTATAAAGAAGATAATTTTGTAGATGTTGTAGGTATTACAAAAGGTAAAGGATTTCAAGGAGTTGTTAAACGTTATGGTTTTGCAGGAATTGGAGGTACTACTCACGGACAGTCGGATAGATTAAGACATCCAGGTTCGCTTGGGGCAAGTTCATTTCCATCAAGAGTACTTAAAGGGATGAGAATGGGAGGGCACATGGGTTCATGCAGAGTAAAACAAATAAACCTCGAAATTGTAAAGCTCATAGCCGAACAAAATATTTTAGTAGTTAAAGGCTCGGTTCCCGGGTCTAATGGTTCATATATAATAGTAGAGAAATAATGGAACTATCAGTATTAAATATCACAGGAACAGATTCTGGAAGAAAGATAGCTCTTAATGATGCAATCTTCGGAATCGAGTTAAACGACCATGCCATTTATTTAGATGTAAAGCAATTTATGGCAAATAATCGTCAAGGAACACATAAATCAAAACAAAGAAGTGAAATTAGTGGAAGCACTAAAAAAATTAAAAAACAAAAAGGAACCGGAGGTGCACGTGCCGGTAGTATAAAATCACCTACTATTGTTGGTGGTGGACGTGCTTTTGGACCTCAACCTCGCGATTATACTATAAAACTAAATAAAAAAGTAAAACAACTTGCAAAAAAATCGGCTCTTACTACAAAAGCAAAAAATAACAACATAATTATTTTAGAAGATTTCGATTTTGAACAACCTAAAACAAAGAATATTATTGATTTACGAAATAATTTAAAAATTAATAATAAAAAATCTTTAATAGTGTTGGCTAATCAAAAGAAAAACGTATATTTGTCATCTCGAAATTTAAAAGGTTCGAAAGTTATAAGTGTTTCGGAATTAACTACTTATGATATTGTAAGGGCATCAGCTTTAGTCTTTGTAGAGAGTTCACTTGCGGTTTTAGAGAATAATTTGCTTAAATAAAATAGAGAAATGGACATAATAATTAGACCAATAGTTACAGAAAAGATGAATCGCCAAGGCGACTCGCTTGGGAAATATGGCTTTATGGTTTCTACTGTTGCAAATAAACTTCAAGTTAGAAAAGCAGTAGAAAAACTATATGGTGTAACTGTAGAATCTGTAAACACTGTGAAATATAGTGGAAAAACTAAAACACGTAATACCCGTTCTGGTTTGTTACGTGGTAAATCAGTTGCTTTTAAAAAAGCAATTGTTACTTTAACAAAAGGTGAAAAAATTGATTTTTATAGCAATATTTAACGAAAATGGCTGTTAAAAAATTTAAACCTGTAACACCAGGTCAACGAAAAAAGGTAATAAGTACTTTTGAAGAAATTACTTCAAGTACTCCCGAAAAATCATTACTAGTACCTGTTAAAAATTCCGGAGGTAGAAATAATTCAGGTAAAATGACCATGCGTTATATTGGTGGTGGTCATAAAAAGAAAATGCGTATTATTGATTTTTTACGCGATAAAGATGGCATTCCTGCAACTGTAAAATCAGTTGAATACGACCCAACCCGAAGTGCACGTATAGCATTACTTTATTATGCCGATGGTGAAAAAAGATACATTATTGCACCAAATGGAATTAAAGTCGGACAACAAGTAATATCAGGAAAAGATATTGCACCTGAAATTGGTAATACATTATGTCTTTCAGATATTCCCTTAGGAACAAATATTCATAACATTGAGCTTTATCCAAATCAGGGTGCTGCAATTGCAAGAAGCGCAGGAAATTACGCAACATTAGTATCTCGCGAAGGTCGTCATGCAATTATAAAAATGCCTTCTGGTGAAATAAGGAAAATTCTTGTTACATGCAGAGCTACAATTGGAATGACATCTAACCCCGACCATTTTCTCGAAATATCAGGGAAAGCAGGTCGCTCACGCTGGTTAGGTCGCAGACCAAGAAATCGTGGTGTTTCTATGAACCCTGTTGACCATCCAATGGGCGGTGGAGAAGGAAAAGCATCAGGAGGGCTTCCTCGTTCACGTAAAGGTATTCCTTCAAGAGGATACAAAACACGTAAACCAAAAAATGCTTCAAATAAATTAATCATTGAACGTAGAAAAAAATAATTAACTAAATTGTTATGAGTCGATCCATAAAAAAAGGTCCATATATATATTTTAAACTTCAAAAGAAGGTTGAAAAAATGTCGGCATCCGGAAAACATCAACCAATTAAAACATGGTCAAGAGCTTCTGTTATATCACCCGATTTTGTTGGTTTAACTATTGCAGTTCATAATGGGAACAAATTTATTCCTGTTTATATTACAGAAAATATGGTAGGACATAAATTAGGAGAATTTGCGCCAACACGCACATATAGAGGTCATTCAAAATAAATAATTCAAAAATAATAAATCGTAAATCATTAATCGTAAATCATAAATAATAATGGGTGCCAGAAAAAGACTACGTGCCGAAATATTAAAAGAAGAAAAAAAGCAAATATCTTTTGCTCGGCTTAACAGTTGTTCAACATCGCCTCGTAAAATGAGGTTGGTTGCCGACAATGTTAGAGGAATTGAAGTAAAAAAAGCTCTCGATATACTTAAATATTCTGAAAAACAACCTTCAAAAACACTTGAGAAACTTTTACTTTCTGCAATATCAAATTGGCAAAAGAAAAATGAAGGTATTCGTATTGAAGATAGCAATTTATTTGTAAAAGAAATATTTGTTGATTCTGCTACTACTTTAAAAAGATTACGTCCGGCTCCTCAAGGAAGAGCAAATAGAATTCTTAAAAGGTCGAATCATATTACAATTATTCTTGGTTCTAATATTAATGAAACTAAAAATATAGAAGCTTAATGGGAAATAAAATCAATCCGATTAGTAATAGACTTGGAATCATCAATGGTTGGGATTCAAACTGGTATGGTGGAAGAAACTATGCTGATAAAATTGTTGAAGACAATAAAATAAGAAAATATTTAAGCGCTCGTTTAGCTAAAGCAAGCGTTTCAAAAATAGTTATTGAACGTACCCTTAAACTTATTACAATTACAGTAAACACAGCTCGTCCAGGTATAATTATTGGAAAAGGTGGTCAGGAAGTTGACAAATTAAAAGAAGAAATAAAGAAAATTACAAATAAAGAAGTTCAAATTAATATCTTTGAAATAAAAAGACCTGAACTTGATGCAATGCTTGTGGCAAATAATGTAGCACATCAGTTAGAAGGTAAAATTTCGCATCGCCGTGCAGTAAAAATGGCAATGGCATCGGCAATAAGAATGGGTGCCGAAGGTATAAAAATTGGTATTTCGGGTAGAATAAATGGTGCAGAAATGGCTCGTAGAGAGTATTTTAAAGAAGGAAGAATTCCATTGCATACTTTTAGAGCTGATATTGATTTTGCACTTGGTGAAGCCGATACAAAAGTAGGAAAAATTGGAGTAAAAGTTTGGATTTGCAAAGGCGAAATTTACGGTAAACGCGATTTAAGCCCTAACATTGAAGCAAAAACATCAAAAGCAAAACCAAAAGGATTTGCAAAAAGAAGAAGAAACTAATAAAGTTTATAGTTTCGGGTTTAACCACGAACTAAAAACCCGAAACCAGAAACTATAAAAAATATAAAATAATTTAATAATGTTACAACCTAAAAAAACCAAATTCAGAAGGCAGCAAAAAGGCCGCATGAAAGGAAATGCACAGCGTGGAAATCAACTTGCATTTGGCTCTTTTGGTATAAAATCGTTAGAACAGGAATGGATTACCAGCCGTCAAATTGAAGCTGCACGTCAGGCTGTTACACGTTATATGAAACGTGAAGGTCAAATTTGGATTAGAATATTTCCCGATAAACCTATCACTAAAAAACCTGCCGAAGTACGTATGGGTAAAGGGAAAGGAGCACCAGAAGGTTTTGTTGCACCTATTACTCCCGGTAGAATTATTATTGAAGTAGATGGCGTTTCGTTAGTTATTGCTAAAGAAGCATTACGACTCGCTGCTCAAAAATTACCAGTAAATACAAAATTTATTGTCAGAAGAGACTTTGTAGAAAACATAATATAAAAAGTTATAAAAGCAAATAAATAAGAACAAAATATAAACAGATAGTTTGAAGTTTCTGGTTTGAAGGTTTTTAACAACCTTAATCTAAAAACTATAAACCAATAAAATAATGAATAAAAACATAATATAAAATATTAACAGATGAAAACTGCTGAAGTAAGAGAATTATCAACAAAAGAAATTAAAGAGCGTATTGAAGACGAAAAAAGTATGCTCGTAAAAATGAAATTAAATCATCATATTTCACCAATGGATAACCCATTGAAATTAAGAAGTACACGTAGAATAATTGCAAAATTAATCACCGAACTTCATTCACGCGAAACAAAAGAATTAAATAAATAATATCCTACATCAATGGAAACAAGAAATTTTAGAAAAGAACGTGTTGGGATTGTTAAAAGTAGCAAAATGGATAAATCTGTTGTTGTTACCGAAAAAAGAAAAGTAAAACATCCTAAATACGGAAAATTTATTAACAAAACCACCAAATACTACGTACACGACGAAAAAAACGAAAGTAATATTGGTGATAAAGTTCGTATAATGGAAACCCGACCACTTAGTAAAACTAAATGTTGGAGATTAGTGGAAATAATAGAAAGAGCTAAATAATAAAAAGTTTAGAGTTTATGGTTTAGAGTTTTTAGTTTATGGTTTTGAAACCCGAAACTTGAAACCCGAAACTTGAAACCCGAAACTTGAAACTAAAAAACTTTTAAAAGATGATACAACAAGAAACAAGATTAATAGTAGCCGATAATAGCGGAGCAAAAGAAGTTCTTTGTATTCGTGTACTTGGAGGTACAGGAAGAAGATACGCATCTGTTGGCGATAAAATAGTAGTAGCTGTTAAAACTGCAATTCCATCATCAGAAGTTAAAAAAGGTTCAGTTTCTAAAGCTGTTGTTGTTAGAACCAACAAAGAAATTAGAAGACCTGACGGTTCTTATATCAGATTCGATGATAACGCTGTTGTTTTATTAAATGAAACTGATGAATTAAGAGGTACCCGTATATTTGGACCAGTTGCCCGTGAACTACGCGAAAAACAATACATGAAAATTGTGTCATTAGCTCCTGAAGTAATATAATTTTGAAAATTAAAATTATGATAAAGAAATATAATATTAAAAAAGGAGATACAGTAATTGTAATTACTGGCGAATCCAAAAACCAACAAGGACGTGTTTTAAGTATTAACCGCGAAAAAGATACAGCAATTGTAGAAGGAGTAAATCTTATTTCGAAACATACTAAACCAAACACAAAAAGTCCAAAGGGAGGTATTCTTAAAAAAGAAGCCTCAATTCATATATCAAACATAATGTTAGTTGACGCATCAACAGGTAAACCTACAAGAGTTGGGAAAAAATTAAACGACAACAATAAACTTGTACGTTACTCAAAAAAAACAGGAGAGGAGATTAAATAATGGAATATATACCAACCTTAAAAAAGAAATATCGTAGCGAAATTATACCAGCTCTTTTAAAAGAGCATAAGTATAAAAATGTAATGCAAGTACCTAAATTAAAAAAAATTATTATTAACCAAGGTATAGGTGATGCTATTGCAGATAAAAAATTAATTGATGTAGCTGTTAACGAAATAACATCAATCTCCGGTCAAAAACCAATCACAACTTATTCTAAAAAAGATATTTCAAATTTTAAACTTCGTAAAGGAATGCCTATAGGTATAAAAGTTACTTTACGGCGCAATAAAATGTACGAATTTCTCGAAAGATTAATTAGTATTTCTCTCCCACGTATTCGTGATTTTAGAGGTATTGAACATAAGTTTGACGGTCAGGGAAATTATTCATTAGGAATAACTGAACAAATTATTTTTCCCGAAATAGAAATTGATAAAATATCAAAAATGAAAGGTATGGAAATAACTTTTGTTACTTCCGCTAAAACAGATAATGAAGCATTTTCACTTTTAAAAGAATTTGGAATGCCTTTTAAAAACAATAAAAAGAATTAATTATGGCAAAAGAATCAATGAAAGCCCGCGAAATAAAGCGGAAAAGGTTGTACGACCAATATGAGCCTAAAAGAGCTAAATTAAAAGCTGAAAAAGATTATATCGGACTTCAAAAACTTCCGAAAAATTCTTCTAAAGTTCGGCTGCATAATCGTTGTAGTATTACTGGACGCCCAAAAGGGTATATTCGCACTTTCGGACTTAGCCGTATTACATTTCGCGAAATGGCTTCCATGGGTTTAATTCCAGGTGTTAAAAAAGCAAGTTGGTAATAATAAAAAATAAATAGTTTGAAGTAAAACAATAAATAGAAATAGAAATAAATTGAAATAAGTAGAAATAGGTAGAAATAACATAATAACTTAATAACAAATAACTTAACAACTTAATAAAGTGAGAAGTGAAAAGTTAAAATAAACAGAAAGAAAATGAACAATATTAACAATGGTCACACAATAGTCAAACAATGGTCACTCAATTGTATGCTCACATATAACAACCGTATGACCATGAATGACAACTGTATGACCACGAACCATAAACTCGAAACATTAAACTTTAAACTTTTTTGAACAATAAACAATATTCAATAATAAATAATAAATCAAATGACCGATCCTATATCAGATTATCTTACACGAGTTAGAAATGCTGTAATGGCTCAACATAGAGTTGTTGAAATACCAGCTTCAAATATAAAAAAAGAAATAACCAAAGTTCTTTTTGAAAAAGGTTATATCCTTAATTATAAATTTGAAGAAGATAAATATCAGGGAATAATTAAGATTGCCCTTAAATATGACCCCGAAACTCGTAAACCGGCTATTAAAAAAATTGAAAGAGTTAGCCGTCCCGGACATCGTAAATATGTTGGAGTTGAAGAATTACCTCGCATATTAAACGGACTTGGAATAGCTGTTTTGTCAACCCCACAAGGAGTAATTACCGACAAAGAAGCTAAAGTTCGCAAAGTTGGCGGTGAAGTTTTATGTTACATTTATTAAAAGAAAAGAAAATGTCAAGAATTGGAAAATTACCCATTAATATACCTTCAGGCGTTAAATTAATCATTAACGATGGTGAGGTTGTTGTTAAAGGTCCTCTTGGAGAACTTAAACAAGTTGTTAATAAAGAATTTAAAATTAATATTACTGATAATGTTTTAGTTATTGAAAGACCATCTGAACAAAAGGCACATAAAGCATTGCATGGATTATACAGAGCATTAATTCATAATATGGTTGTTGGTGTATCAAAAGGATTTACTATTAATCAGGAAGTAGTTGGAGTAGGGTATAAAGCCGAAGCAAATGGTCAATTATTAAATCTTACACTTGGTTATTCACATGAAATTGTTTTTGAAATACCTAAAGAAGTCACTGTGACAGCAGTTACCGACCGTAGAGCAAATCCGGTAATAACCTTAAAAAGTTTTGATAAACAATTGCTTGGACAGGTTGCAGCAAAAATTCGCTCATTACGTAAACCTGAACCATACAAAGGTAAAGGAATTAAATTTGTAGGCGAAAAATTACGTAAAAAAGCAGGTAAATCAGCTGCTGCTAAATAATTGATAAAATGTTAAATCCTAAATCCTAAATCGTAAAATGGCACAAAATAAATTAGAACGTAGAACAAAAATAAAAATGCGTATCCGGAAAAAAATTTCTGGTACTGCTGAAACTCCAAGATTATCAGTTTTTAGGAGTAACAAACAAATTTCTGTACAAATAATTGATGATGTAAATAAAAAAACCATTGTTGCAGCATCATCGCTTGTAAAAGAAATAAGTGAGAATAAAGCAAATAAAACTGAAATTGCAAAAATGGTTGGAAAATTAATTGCTAAACGTGCTACTGAAGCTGGGGTTTCAGTCGTAGTTTTTGACCGGAATGGTTATCTGTATCATGGCAGAGTAAAAGCATTAGCCGACGCAGCAAGAGAAAGTGGACTTAAATTTTAAAAAAAATAGAAATAAATTAAACGATAAATAATGAATGCTCAAATTGCTAAATGGTTAAATAACAATGAAACAAAGAATAATGAACAATATTAACAATGGTCACACAATAGTCAAACAATGGTCAAACAATGGTCACTCAATTGTATGCTCATATATAACAACCGTATGACCATGAATGACAACTGTATGACCACGAACCATAAACTCGAAACATTAAACTTTAAACTTTTTTGAACAATGAACTTTTTTAAACAATAATAAATATTCAATAATAAATCATAAATCCTAAATCCTAAATCCTAAATCCTAAATCATAATATGTCATTAAGCATTAGAAAAGTAAAAACAACCGACCTCGATTTAAAAGACCGCCTTGTGTCCATTAATAGGGTTACTAAAGTTACAAAAGGTGGACGTCATTTTAGCTTTGCAGCTATTGTAGTTGTTGGAAATGAAAATGGTATAGTCGGTTATGGTTTAGGTAAAGCTAACGAAGTAACTACTGCCATTGCAAAAGGTGTTGAAGACGCAAAGAAAAACCTTATTAAAGTGCCTATTTTTAAAGGAACAATTCCTCACGAACAAGTATCAAAATATGGCGGTGCACAAGTATTTTTAAAACCAGCATCAGGTGGTACGGGAGTTAAAGCTGGTGGTGCTATGCGTGCAGTATTAGAAAGCGTTGGAATTAAAAATGTACTTGCAAAATCAAAAGGTAGTTCAAATCCACATAATCTTGTAAAAGCTACAATGGCTGCATTACTCGAGTTGCGTGATGCTTATACTGTTTCTAATCAAAGAGGCATTTCAATGGATAAAGTATTTAATGGATAATAAAATGACAAAAATTAAAGTTACTCAAACAGGAAGCAGAAATGGCTGTACTCAAAGACAAAGAAAAACTCTTGATGCTTTGGGACTAAAAAAAATGCATCATACTGTTGAGCACGATGCAACACCACAAATTTTAGGTATGGTAAATAAAGTACATCATTTAGTAAAATTCGAAAAATCGAAATAGATGAGCAAATAGTTTTTAGTTTCTGGTTTGAAGTTTTTAACAATCTCAAACATTAAGAACTCCAAACTATAAACAAATAAAAAAGGAATGAAATTTAAATATAAACAGATAGTTTGAAGTTTTAGGTTTGAAGTTTCGGGTTTCGGGTTTTTGATAACCATAAACTAAAAACTCCAAACCAAAAACCAAAAACTTAAAAAATAAAGGAATTATGGATTTAAGTAATTTAAAACCAGCAGAAGGCTCAATAAAAAACGAGAAAAAAAGATTAGGACGTGGACAAGGTTCTGGTAAAGGTGGAACATCTACTCGTGGTAACAAAGGAGCAAAATCACGTTCTGGCTACTCTCGTAAACGCGGATTTGAAGGCGGACAAATGCCTATTCAAAGAACCTCACCTAAATTTGGATTTAAAAATATTAATAGAATAGAATACAAAGCTGTTAATATTAAAGATATTCAACGTCTTGCCGAAGAACAAAATTTAAGCTCAATTGACCCGGATATATTATACGAATATGGAATGATTCCTAAAAATTGTCTCGTGAAAATTCTTGGTGTTGGTACATTAACAAAAAAAGTTGAAGTTAAAGCACACGCATTTAGTGCTACCGCTCAAAAAGCTATTGAATCATTAGAAGGTACAGTAATTAAACTATAAGATTTTATTAATGAAAAGATTAATCGAAACCATAAAAAATATTTATAAAATTGAAGAACTTCGTTCCCGAATCCTTTATACTTTAGGTATTTTACTTATTTATAGACTTGGTTCTTTTGTCGTATTACCCGGTATTGATCCTAATCAATTAGATAATTTAAAACAACAAACTTCTGAAGGAATTCTTGGCTTACTTGATATGTTTTCGGGAGGTGCATTTTCTAATGCTTCAATTTTTGCACTTGGTATTATGCCTTATATTTCCGCATCTATAGTTATTCAATTAATGGGAATTGCAGTTCCTTATTTCCAAAGATTGCAAAAAGAAGGTGAAAGCGGTCGTAAAAAGATAACACAAATTACCCGTTATTTAACAGTTCTTATTCTTTTACTTCAAGCTCCAAGTTATTTAACTAATCTACATGCTCAATTACCTGTTGAAGCTTTTGTTTTAACAGGAAATTTCTTCACAATATCCTCAATACTAATACTTACAGCAGGAACAATTTTTGTAATGTGGCTTGGCGAAAAAATTACAGATAAAGGTATTGGAAACGGTATTTCATTAATAATTATGATTGGTATTATAGCACGTTTGCCTTTTGCATTCGGAGCTGAATTTGCATCACGTATAGAAGGTGGTGGTGGATTGGTAATATTATTAGTTGAAGTAATTATGTTTTTATTAGTAATTGCGGGCAGCATTCTTTTAGTTCAGGGAACACGCAGAATACCAGTTCAATATGCTAAAAGAATTGTAGGAAATAAACAATACGGTGGAGTTCGCCAGTATATTCCTCTAAAAGTTAATGCTGCTGGAGTTATGCCAATTATTTTTGCTCAGGCACTTATGTTTATTCCAACCATGATAGCCGGTTTTACCGATTCAGGTTCTGGTTTTGCCGCTGCATTTACTAGATATACAAGTTTTTGGTACAATTTTACATTTGCATTATTAATAATTGTGTTTACATATTTTTATACAGCTATTATTATGAATCCTGTTCAAATGGCTGATGATATGAAAAAAAACGGAGGTTTTATTCCAGGTGTTAAACCCGGTAAAAAAACTTCAGAGTTTATAGATTCTATTATGTCTAAAATAACACTACCCGGTTCTATTTTTCTTGCATTTATTGCTATAATGCCTGCATTTGCAGGATTAACAGGAGTTAATAATCAGTTCGCACAATTTTATGGTGGAACTTCTTTATTGATTTTGGTAGGTGTAGTATTAGATACTTTACAACAAATTGAAAGTCATCTCCTTATGCGTCATTACGATGGATTAATGAAATCTGGTCGTATTAAAGGTCGTGCATCTGGAGCTGCTGCAATGTAGTTAAAAAACGTTCTTTGATGGTCTTATATAAAACTGACGAAGAGATTGAACTAATTAAGCAAAGTTGTCAATTGCTTTCAAAAACTTTTGGTTACATTAAACAATTTATTGTACCAGGAGTAAAAACAATTGAAATTGACAAAAAAGCTGAAGAATTTATTCTCAATAATGGTGGAATACCATCTTTTAAAGGTTACCATGGTTTTCCAAATGCACTTTGCATTTCTATAAATGATAAAGTAGTACACGGAATCCCATCAGATTATGAAATAAAAGATGGTGATATAGTTTCGGTTGATGGAGGTTTAATTTTAAATGGATTTCATAGCGATACGGCTTATACATTCGAAGCCGGTGCTGTAAGTTCCGAAAAAAAATTATTACTTAAAATTACCAAAGAAGCTCTGTATAAAGGAATAGGACAAGCTGTTGAAGGTAATAGAATAGGAGATATTGGAAGTACCATTCAACATCATGCCGAAAGTAATGGTTATTCAGTAGTTAGAGAGCTAATTGGTCATGGAATAGGTAAAAACTTACATGAAGAACCAGAAGTTCCTAATTACGGAAAAAAAGGCAGAGGATTACAAATTCGTCAGGGTCTAGTAATTGCAATTGAACCAATGGTTAATATGGGTAAAAAAGAAATTAAACAATGGAAAGATGGTTGGACTATTTCAACAAGAGATGAAAAACCTTCTGCCCATTTTGAACACACAGTTGCAGTACGAAAAGGAAAGACCGAAATATTAACGACATTTGATTATATAGAAAAGAATAATAATTAAACAGAAATAGATTGAAATAGATTGATAAAAAAGATTGAAATGATTGATAAAACAAGATTGAAATAGATAGAAATAAATTGAATTATAGGTTATTGAGTTAATAATTATTAAGTTAATAACCAATAACTAAATAACTTAATAACAAATAACTTGATAAAGTAAAAAGTGGGAAGTTAAAACAATAAACATAAAAAGATAGTTTGAAGTTTCAGGTTTTCAA